>Ga0315296_10000024_pt1 | contig 186314 bp, 154 predicted proteins | sample YL17G14_18_MG_FD_203921 | JGI IMG/M metagenome (GOLD analysis project Ga0315296, IMG submission 203921) | Sediment microbial communities from Yellowstone Lake, YNP, Wyoming, USA - YL17G14_18 | ecosystem: Environmental > Aquatic > Freshwater > Lake > Sediment | place: USA: Wyoming | collected...
AGAGGCTATCCCATCCCTGGAGCCAGTGATCCGGCAAAGATCATGGCTGACTCCTTGGAGGGGCCATATCTTGCCGACGTTTCTACCTTTCCAGAATGTCGCTTTTCCAAGGGTTTCTACAGAGCACCACCGCGTGGGAATCCCACTCCAGGTGCCAGGACAAATCCCGCCCCTCACTTCACCTTCTTCCCTTCATTTGCGAAATGGGCCAGCAGAGCCTCGAGCTGGATGCGCTCGCTGGACCCTGAAACCATTCTGAACTCCACCTCACCTACTCGGTCGATAAGATGAATCTTCGATTCCTCGCTTACAGGGAGGTCGAACACCGCCCTGTGAATTCCAGCTATGATGTCCTCGCCCGAAAGACCGTGTCTAACGACGAGATCGTCCAGCTTTGACCTTGCGGCGGTGAAGTTCCCGCCAAGGGCGGTTTTGAGAAGCTCCTGTATCTCTGATGGCCTGATGTTCTCCGTGGATTCGAACACCGAATCCTGATCGACCTTAGTGCCCAGGGATGATGCCACCTGGAGTATGTTCGTTGCCTTTCTCAGATCTCCCGCAGCAAGGTCGCAGATGGCGTCCAGCCCTTCAGCGGTGACATCCACGCCTTCGGCGCGAGCTATTCGCGTCAAGTAGGACTTCACGTCGGATTCCGAGAGTGGTCTGAATCTGAACACCGCGCATCGCGACTGGATCGGCTCGATGACCTTCGACGAGTAGTTGCACGACAATATGAACCTACAAGTCTGAGTATATCTCTCCATGGTCCTTCTGAGAGCGGCCTGGGCGTCGGATGTGAGCGAATCGGCCTCGTCAAGGAAGATTATCTTGAAATCCGAGCCTGAAAACGAGGCCGCGCGGGCGAAATCCTTGAGCTTCCCCCTGACGATGTCTATCCCTCTCTCGTCGGACGCATTGAGTTCGATCAGGCTGTCCCGCCATCCATCCCCGTAAAGCTCCCGCGCCAAAGCAATCGCGCAGGTGGTCTTACCTGAGCCGGCTGGTCCTGCGAACAGCATATGCGGCATGCTCCTCGTCTTGACATAGGCCGATAGCCGTTCGACTATGTTCTTCTGTCCTATGACATCGGATATCTTCTTCGGCCTGTACTTCTCTACCCAGACGTCCTGCATTATAACTCGGGGCTCTCAAAGGCGATTTCCTTACATAAAGTCTCGCGAGGCTAGGGACAAGACTCGGGAAAGCCCATAGGGGGAGAAGAAGGGGTAGGCCCGCGATAGCTCTCAAGGAGTGCCATCCGGCATGCGTTCGTCAATTGAGGGGGGTTTTGAACGTATCCCTCGAAGGGAACCGCCCGTCGGGATGAGCACCCGGGGGATTGCGGCCACGTCGAGAAAGCCATATTAAGAATGCAGAGCAATTCAACGTCCAGTGCGGATGGTATCGGTTTTGGACGGTACGCGACCGACTTGCCTGAGAATGAAGAAGCGGGTCATCATCGTTACAGCGGCTGCTATCGTCTCAGCAATCGCTTTGGTCTGCGTGATATTATTGGTACCTTATGGGAGCATCTTTAGGGAACCCATAACTGTGTGGGCGGAGAGAACAGATGTTTATCACGGAGTCGGATATGTTCTCACTCCTTCAAAGAACGCCACCTGGGATCACTGGCGACTCATGATCCGCTATCCCATCGAGGCTACTGCTGGCTTGACTCCGAAAACCGCTGGCTGGGCACTCGACGCAGACGCATTTGCCAACGGGGGTAGATTCGTCGACCTGGGCACAATCGGAATTTGGCACTCATCGCTCGAGTGTATAGTGATGGACTACTCTGGGAATGGCATGATGAATCAAGGAGACCGTCTATTCATCACGGGAACACCAGGCACATACTACTTCGCCATTATCGACATACCCAGCGGAGAAGTCTCGTTCGAGGACACATTTACGATTCTCTCGATTTAGAATCGGCGTTGGAAAAATCTTGTGTGGTCACTGGCAGGTTCACATCGACTAGAACAATGGCGTCAGGACGCTAAGACTTGAGAAGTGCCCACCTCGGATGTCAGGCTTCTTGAATGTGACAAACAAGCAATAAATATCCCTTGACTGGATGAGGCCGTTGTGACCAGCTGCGACAAGTGCAGACACCAGGCGATCATCTTCATCAGATACAGCGGAGCGCATCTGTGCGCTGAGCACTTCTGCGAGTATGTCGAAAAGAGGGTTCGGCACGGATTCCGAAATCAACTCGACCTCAAAGGGGGAGAGCGTATTGCCGTCGCGGTATCTGGAGGGAAGGACAGCACTGTCGCCCTTCATGTTATTAGCAGGATCCTGGGCAAGAGGAAGGATCTGACAATCTGTGCAATCACGGTCGACGAAGGGATTGCTGGGTACAGAGGATCCAGCATTCCAATCGTCGCAAAGGACTGCGATGAGCTGGGAATTGAGCACATTGTCGTATCATTCAAGAGTCTGTATGGTTGCACGATGGACCAGATAGCGGCAAAGCGGAGGGATCTCTCCACATGCGGCTACTGTGGTGTGCTGCGAAGGGCGGCCATGAACAGGGCTGCGAGAGACTGGAAGGCTACGCATCTCGCGACTGGCCTCAACCTCGACGACACCGCACAATCCATAATCATGAACTTCTCAAGAGGGGATGTCGAGCGGCTCGCAAGGCTCGGGCCTCACAAGCGACTCCAATCAGGGCTGGTGCCCAGGATCCAGCCTCTCAGGTCTATACCTGAGAGCGAAACCACGCTCTACGCGATTGTGAATGAACTCGTGTTCCATGATCTCGAATGCCCGTACGCTCCGGAGGCGCTGAGGAATACATACAGATCCATGCTGGCGCAGCTAGAGGACAAATACCCCGGCACCAGGCATTCCATTCTGAAGAGCTACGATGAGATACTTCCTGCTCTGGAATCGATGTACCCGCCTGCGAGACTGCGGAAGTGTGCATGTGGCGAACCCACGAGCTCGTCGAAGTGCAAGGCATGCGAGCTCATTCAATCCCTGAGTCGCGGCGAACACCTTTGAGCAGGTCGTCGTAGAACCACGCACCACATGCCTTGCATGTATAGTCCTTCGGATTCGCGTGTGCTCCGCACACAGGACATGTTTTGATATTCACAGACGGCGGAGGCGTGGTCTTATCAGGTACTGGACCCTTGGAATATCCGACGTCATCATCTCCAGTGACCTCGAAGGCAACCTTGGACATCACGGACAATGAGGGTATGGAGTACGACCGCGCGGCAGTCCTGGTTTTCTTCTCTGCCGCCCTTGCCCTGGACTCCTGGTCCCTTCTTTGGCGCTCCTGCTCTTGGAAGGACCCACGGCTCGTCGTGAAGGTCGAGACAACTAGCAGTCCCTTCAGAGAGAGTCCAATTATGATTATGTAAAGTATCTTCGTCATGTCGAAACTGACGGCGTATGGCCCATACTCGAACTCCGCGATGCCCCCGCCAAATAGGACAAAGGTCCAGAAGCAGACAAACGCGAGCGCCGACAGGCCGAAGAGCATCCTCTTGTACGATCCAGCCTTGTTGGCTACCTCTAGGGTGCTGGCGCTCACGATCAGGACCCCGAAGAAGACTATGAGGGTCGTGATGTTCGGAGTGAACGGCGTCGTCAGCTGAGGATAGTTGGAGAGAACAAGGTCAACGAGTACTAGTGGCACGATGATGAACCGGATGGTCTCGGTGAATGCCGTCCAGACCGTATCTGACAGGCGGCTCCTCTGCTTCAGAGGAATCCCTCCAGAGATATTGTCTCCCATTGGCTGGGCGGAGGAGGCGATGTGAATCCGGCAACGACGAATCTCAGGCGCACGAAGTGCGGAGAGTAAGATGGGTCCGTGAGATAGCTCGCTGGGACGCCTGTGAACGTGGCTATCCCGGTGTGGTTCCCGCCGAGCGACACGCCGGTCGATGCTTCTGAGATCATCCTCCCGTTCCCCCAGAGCTGGAGAGTGACCTGGGCGGGAGGAAACCCTTCGAGCAGGTTCGAGGTCACCAGCCAGAACCCGACTGAAAGTGAGTTCGGACCGGCAACAGTCGGAGCATCAACGCCCCAATCCTGAACAAGAGCTGTCCACAATACAGTGGCGCTGTAGCTCGCGTCAAACTTGATGAGTTTCATCGTGTAGAAACAGGAGACATGGACATCGAAGTAGAGCTGGTCATCATGGAAGACCATCCATGTTTCACCTGAGCTGTAGAATCGCGCGAGGTCGAATGTCACGTTCAGCCAGCCGTATGTGACCTGTCCCGCTGGAAGCGTGCCGATCTCGAGCTCGTCGCTCGTGAGGATATCCAGGGAGAAGTTCCGGACCTCGTAACTGATCCTCAATTCGGAGACATCATACCATCCGCCATTGTCAACTGAAAACGGCGCCGCGACGTGGACGATTCCATTTGCGTACGACCATGTCACGTCATTTGCAGACGGAAGATCGATCTTGAAGTCCCCGCTGGGAAAAGGCCAGATGCTGGTGAAAGCTAGTACGACGATCGCAATGTTGACCACTGCGATGCCAAATTGCAGTACTCGGTTGCGTGCAGCCATCCCTTAGCCCGCTGACAGATTATTGGTCTGGGCTTTATTAAACGTAGAGTCCTCGGTTATCATACGAGGTCGCCGTCGTAGGTAGGGTATTCGTACGCCTCCTCGCCCTCGAAGAAGCAGTAGTGAATCTTCGTGAATTGCCGCTTGAATGGAATGACCGCTTCCTTCACCTTCTCTGGGGCCTCGCCTTTCACGACCACTCGGGAGATGAACTCGGCCACTTCCAACATCTCCTTTTCCTTCATGCCGAGCCTCGCAAGTTCCTGTGTGCCAATCCTCACGCCGCACGGTCTGACCGGGTCAGAATCCCAGGGAAGAAGATTCTTGTTCAGGATGATGTTAGCGCCCTCGAGCGCTTTCGCAACCTTGGCGCCTCCTCCGAACTCCTCGACGTCGACTACAATCGTGTGCGACTCGGTGAATCCCAGATGTTCGCAAAGCACGTCAAGTCCCCGCTCATGAAGCGCTTGTCCAAGAGCCTTTGCATTCCTGATTATCTGATCCGCATAGGCCTCTCCGAACTCGGTGGTCTCGGCAAGGGTGACCGCGAGCGCAGCCACAGAATGCAAATGGTGGTTGCTGGTAACTCCAGGGAAGACGCCCCTCCTCAGCGCGACATCCAGGCCCTCCCGGGGGATGTCGGAGATGATCATACCGTGCTGGGGACCAGGAAGGGTTTTGTGGGTGCTTCCAGAAACGACGTCTATGCCCTCCTTGAGCGGTTCCTGGAATCGCTTCCCTGCGATCAGACCAAGAACGTGGGCAGCGTCGTACCAGGTCGCGCATCCCACTTCAGAGAAGACCTCCTTCAATTCGTCCAAGGGCGTCGGGAAGAGGAACACAGACTGGCCGAACAGCGCGACCTTCGGCTTCACTTCTCTAATCAGCTTCTTCGCACCCTGGACGTCGATGTTCATGTTCTTCTCGTCGAACGGGTAGTTGTATGTCTTGATTCCGCGGAGGCCAGTTGCACCAATCTTGGCATGAGATATGTGCCCGCCGTCTGAAAGCGCAACCGTGGTCATCTTGTCCCGGGTCTTGGTCAGAGCCATCAGGACCGCCATGTTCGCCACGGTCCCCGACGTCGACCTCACGTCCGCGAACCTGCACCTGAAGACTTCGCGGGAGAGCTCCTCGCACAGCGCCTCGATCTGGTCGAAGTAGATATTGCCCTGATAGTATCTCTTGCCAGGGAGGCCCTCGGCATATCGGTTGTTCAGATCCGAGTTCATGACCTCTCGCGAGAGAGGGCTCATCACGTTCTCGGATGCGATTAGAGGAATGGAATCCTTGAACCAGCAGTTGTGCTTGCGAGTCAGCTCTCTCACTGACTGCGCCAATTGCTTCGCAGAAGGCACAAGTCTGGGGAATGACTCGTAGATTAAATAACTATCCACTTTTGCTGCAATGAGCCCAGGATGCATGATCCACAGCTCAAGATTCCGAGAACCCATGCGCACTCGAAAGTTGATACGGAAGCCTGCTTGTGACAACGTGCCCACAGGCTGCAGTGGAAACAAAGGTTGACGTTCTTCTAGGAAGCTATTTATAGAATGTATGACAATTTGTCATACAAGGCACCGCGATCACGATGACAAACAAGACCGCACGTCTCAACATTCGATTGCCGGAAGACGACCTCCGGGAACTCGAAGCGATCCGCGAGCGCTCAGGCCTCCAGAGCGTGTCAGATGTTGTTAGGGATGCGATATCTGCATACTTGAACGAGGAGTCGGCAACATGGAACTCCGAGAAGATCAGTGCAGTGGTCCCAGCCGCCCTCATGGAGGACGTAGAGATGTTCATAGCCAGCGGAGACGCCACCGATGTCTCCCAGGCAGCGACGCTCGCCCTTGCGGGATGGGTCGAGGATAGGAAGAGCTACTACCTCGAGGGCAAGGAGAGGGTCCGCCAGAAGGTCGCAGAGGCGGTCGAGGAGCGCGGGACGAAGAAAGGGATGGCTCGGTCCGCGTCTCGAATGAGAATCCAGTAACCGACCAGAGGGGACGGATGCCTCAGAAACGATTGAGGGCAGGCGCTCTCGCGCCCGCAATCTGACGAACAAAGGGAAGGAAAGGGCTAGAATAGAGCTCAAATGGGATGGGAAACATAGAGAGGGGATCGCCCCTCTCGCTGCACTTTTTTCATATCATACCTGATCATGTCCCGTTGCTTCCACCAGAAAACAAGTCACTTCTTGGACAGAATCGCCTTCAACTCTTCTATCGGCTCCGACGTCGAGGGGTCCTCCCCGCGGAGAACCCCTAGATAGGTGCTCACGTAATCGCCCATGACAACCAGGGAGAACATCTTGGCCAACGGGCTCATCCCTGTGGCGTTGACAGAAATGACAGGTCCGGCCTTCCTCAGCATGTTCTTCGTAGCCTCCACTCGCCTGGCCATCGCATGGCTAGGCTGCTCGTGATCCAGGAACACCGAGGCGAAACCCTGGCTCCTAGAATCCCTGACCCAGCCGACGATCTCGTTGTGGTTCAGTTCCGGAAGCTCGGAGCTGAAGGCCATGCACTTGGAGTTCTCGTTCAACTGGTTCGCCCACCTCTTGGCGACAGGCCGAGAGATGCCGTAGCCTATGACGACGGGCAGATGGCCGAAGAGCAAGTGAGCGAGTCTCTTCGCGGGATTGTCGATCGTTGGAACCGAGGGCTTGGATGTGGCGATCACGCTCTCAATCGTTCTGATGGACTCCTCAAACTGCTTGTCCGGAGAGACGAGTCCCGATCGCTCTACAATGCTGAGCAATGCCCCGAACATGTACCCGAGAGATGCGCGAGGCACAAGTCCCGAAGGGAGCTTGACGAATGGGATGTCGTTCGCTTTGCTCAGGTTGGAGAGCTGTCCACCGGATGAGATGGCAACGACCTTGGCCCTACGCCTGCAGGCGTCCTCGAACATGCAAAGGCTCTCCTCCGTGTTGCCCGAGTAGCTGGCCACGATAACCAGGGAGTCTTTGCCAAGGTGCGGAGGGACCTGGTAGGATCTGCAAACACCGCAGGAGATATCCGAAGTGGCGCTCAGCCACTCGCAGAGAAGGTCTCCGCCGATTGCGGAGCCCCCCATGCCGCAGACGAAGATATTCTTGGGAGAGAATTTGGGAATTCCAGATGTACGACCTCGTCTCAGCCCATCCATGAGATGCTTCGGCATGAGTTCGATCGTCCCGAGCATGTCCCTCCGGTCATTCGCCTCTATGGCTTCCTTCGAATCCAGCATTAATCGCTTGTAGCGTTGTGCCGATATAAATCAATGCTCTGACCAAATAAGACCATCGAAACTCAAGGAACTTGTAGGTCAGTGAATTAATAAACCCGCTCATTTCTTTGGGAAACGGGGGAGAAGCTGGGACCAGACCTTCCCACTGAGGATGTGCCAAGATGGATTATGCCATGGCCGCGCTCCTAATTGCAATCGCGGCCGTCTCAGCGATAGGCGTCCTCGCCATAAGGAGAAGATACCTTGCGAGGATTGCGCTCAGGAACATCTACAGGCGGAGAACCTACACCGCAATTATGACAGCTGGCCTAATGGTAGCGACTGCTATGATCTCGGCATCGCTCGTCATGGGGGACACGCTGGACCACATCATCACGCGGAACTACCTCGACGAGCTTGGAAACGTGGATGTCGTCGTGTCCGTTCCTGACAACGCTGGAATACTCACCTACTTCAACGAGTCGATCTTCTATGAGAACATTCTCAGCGCGAGAGCTGTTGGCACTCTGCCTGACGTAGATGGGGCCGGGCCAGCGATAAGAGAATGGGCTGCAGTCCTAGACCAGGACAGTAATGTTCCTGTTCCAAGGATTACTCTCTTCGGCATTGATCCACTGCACCGCGTGAACCCTCTAGTCGATGAGAATGGCGACCGGATTGATCCCAAGCAGATATCGGAAGGAGGAGTGGTGATAGGCAGGGAGCTTGCAAACGAATTGAATGCGAGCATAGGCGATACATTGCTCATCCTGACAGAGAGAAGTGAACCTGTCGCTGTTTCATTGAAGGGGATCGCCGCGAAGACAGGCTTGGGAGCTTGGGGAGGCGCAGAACCCGTGTTCATGGATCTAATGACTGCCCAGAGAATCCTCGATAAGCCGTCTATGATCAACATGATTGACGTGTCAAACAGAGGGAGTGCGGAGAAAGGCTACCTGATAACCAGGACTGTTGTGAGAGAGCTGGAATCCGCATTGCTAGACACCTATGACTTCCACTTCGACGCAATCAAGGAGGACAATCTGGCCTACGCCAGAGCCTCCTCGAACCAGATAACAAGCATATTCCTCGTGATGAGCTCGTTCGCCATAGTCGCGGGAATGTCCCTCATTGCGAATGTATTCGTCGTGCTATCAGAGGAGAGGAAATCAGAAATGGGAATGTTGCGGGCACTCGGACTGAGTAGGGGGGATCTGACGCAGGCGTTCATGTTCGAGGGCGTCGTGTACGCAGTATTGGCATCGATTGCGGGCGCGTTGGCAGGTCTTGCCATCGCCTACCTCATGGTCAATGCCTATGCGACGGTCTTCATCAGTTCCCGAACTAGCATCGATATACATTTCGAATGGGGTAGCATCCTCTTCGCAGGATGTGCAGGTTTCCTTGTCATGCTTCTGACAGTTGCCCTTGCATCATGGGGTGTAAGTAGACTGAACATAGTCAAAGCGATTGGAGACCTGCCCGAATCGAAAATGGACAGGTCAAATCGATCGTACATCGTTCTTTCAGCATTGGGTGCGGTCTCCGGCGCGACTCTCACAGGCGCGAGCATCTACTACGAGCAGTTCGCGGGAATGATCGTTGGTCCTTGTCTGCTGGTCGTGAGTATGGCCGCGATGACATCCAGATATGTCGGTTCAAGAGTGCCATTCACGGCCGCTGGCATTTTCGTCGTGCTCCTGATACTCTACCCGTCGACTCTAACAAATCATCTTTTTCGAAACCTCGAAGCTAGCATCAATGCCTTCACGGTGCTTGGTTTCCTGCTCGTGATAGGAGGAGTACTTGTGGCGATATTCAACAGCGACCTCCTCCTGAGACCGATAGTCACCGCGTTCGGGAGACGGAAGTCAATGATCCCTGTCTTCAGAGCTGCCATAGGCTATCCTCTCAACAAGAAGTTCAGGACCGGCCTGACACTCCTGATGTTCGCTCTGATCATGTTCACGGTTGTAGTGATTTCGATGGTTGCATCCTTCGAACGTGAAAGCGTCGAGGCGACAACTCTCCGCTACTCTGGCGGTTACCAAATCATTGGATACTCGATGAGAGTTGTGCCCGAGGAGAACCTGACGGATGGATTGAGTCACATCCAACAGCAGCTACCGGGATTGATTCTCACGGTAGAGTCCGCGCGAACCTCATATCTCGAAGTAAAACCGACAAGCTCTAACGGCTCCTTTGGATACATGATGATTGGATTCAACAAATCTATCCTTGAGAACAACGAGTTCGCCCTTCAGGACAGGTCCGCTAGATTTTCGTCTGACGCCGAGGCTTGGGAATCACTCGAAGGTCCAGATTCCGGTTTCGTGATACTCGACGGTAGCGTATCGCCAAGATTCTATGGACTTGACTCAGGGAGATTCAATGTGAACGTCGACGATGAAATCTGCTTGACGGTCTACACAGGAGACTCCCGTAATTTCACAGTTGCTGGAATTATGGAACAGCGGATCATGAACGGTGTCTATGGCTCCTCGGAAGTTGTCGAGAGATTCTGCCCGACAAGTCTTACCAACCTTTTCTACTTCCGGATCGCACCAGACTCTTCGGTCTCCCTGGAGAATCTAGCCAGGATGATAGAGGTGGAGTACTTCGCGTATGGCCTGCAAACGATGGTTGTGGAGAAGAAGGTCTCTGAGTTCCTGACAATGGTCTCTTCAATCTTGCAGCTGTCCGAGGTGTTTCTAGGAATCGGTCAAGTCGCCGGAATAGCAGGAATCGGAATCGTCACCATGAGGAATGTGAAGGAACGGCGTCAAGAGATTGGCGTCATGAGAGCCCTTGGATATCAGAGAAACATGATATGGAAGGTGTTCCTGATCGAAGCTTCATTTGTCTCCCTCCTTGGGATAGTCCTCGGGGTCATTCTTGGTATTGGACTGTCGCACTTGCTCTACGCATGGGCGGGGTTTTCGTTGACGGCGCCCTTCGTTATCCCTTGGCTCGAAATTCTTTCTTTCGCGGCAATCGCGTTGTCGTTCACTCTGGCCTCAACCTTGCCACCTTCGCTACGAGCCGCCAAGCTGTCTCCTTCAGAAGCATTGAGACGAATCGGATGACAGAATCAACGCAGCGAACCGTTGCGGACAGGGCAAACGAACGCCGATTACTCGCCAGGCTTTCCACCACTGTCCCACGAAGACATCGACTTGAACACGCAACATTAAATTACTGATTCGTTCCTAATCCAGATTGCAGCGACCGATATCCAACCACATCACAGTGAAGAAGACCATGAGCAGAGCTTCACCTATTCAACTGCTCGACTGAATGATACAGGTCGATTGATTCATCGATTGCAGACCAGGAATCCAAGAAGGCTACGCGATGAGCAAAGACGAATCGGAACAGAAGAAGACGACTGTCATGACTGACGCAGGGCTTCGTTCGGTCATCCGCGAGTCTGATGAGATTGCTGCAATGCGTGCCAGAGGATACCGTCCGGACATGGCCACGAGAGGGATTGTCGTCTGCAAGAATGTGAGGAAGACCTACGATTCTGGCAAGGTCAGAGTGGAAGCTCTCAGAGGAGTTGATCTCTCAGTCCGCTCTGGAGAGTTGGTGGTCATCATGGGACCATCGGGATGCGGCAAGACGACTCTCCTGAATTGCATGTCAGGACTGGATGACATCACTACCGGAGAGATCTATGTCAATGGCTGGCCCATCTCAAGAATGAGTGACCTCGAGCGCACCAGATTCAGGGCAGAGCGAATTGGATTCGTGTTCCAGGCCTACAACTTGCTACCCGTCCTGACAGCCGTGGAGAACGTCGAGTTGCCGTTGCTCATAAATGGCATTTCATCAAAGGATGCGCGAGAGAAAGCAATCGAGACATTGAAGGCCGTCGGGCTCGAAGAATGGCAGGAGCACAGACCATCCGAGTTGTCGGCAGGCCAGCAACAGAGGGTGACCATCGCTCGCTCGTTGATAGGTGGACCCGAAATAGTGTTTGGAGATGAACCGACTGGCAATTTGGATAGCGAGACCTCAACGGAGATCATGCAGATCATTAGAAGGCTCAACAAGGAACAACATCAGACATACATCATTGTGACTCACGATGCGGGCATTGGCAGGATTGCAGACAGGATTGTCGTCATGAGAGATGGAAGTATTGAGAAGGAAATCACCTCGATGGAATCGGACTTGGGAATCGAGGCTGGCTTCCGCTGAGGCCTTAAGAAGGGTCGATTGATACTTCCCGATAAGTAGCTACGCCACTCATAATATTCGGATGCCCCATTTTCGCGACGATGGCTTCACCAGCCGTGCAAAAAGCGCTTGAGGACCTAAGGCAAGGACGGATGGTTCTCGTATACGATGCGGATGGACGCGAGGAAGAGACGGACATGGTCATAGCCTCGGAGCACGTGACATCCGAGGCCATTAGAATCCTGAGAAAGGATGCGGGCGGACTTGTGTGCACGACCGCGGACACCAGCATCCAGAAAGCGCTCGGCCTTCCTTTCCTGTCCGAGCTTTTCCTCGGAATGGCAGAGCACTATCCGGTCATGAGGCACCTGATCCCCAACGACATTCCATATGATGTGAAGTCGGCGTTCGGAATCACGATAAACCACAGAAGGACCTTCACGGGTATAACAGACGATGACCGTGCGCTCACAGTGAAGGAGTTCGCGGAGCTATCTAGAAGAGCTCTCACTTCTGAGGACGGTTGGGCGAAGAAGGAGTTCGGCATGAACTTTCGGGCACCCGGCCACATTCATTTGCTGAATACGTCTGAGAAAATCCTCGAATCAAGGTTCGGGCATACCGAACTCGCCACTGCGCTGGTCATCATGGCTGGTCTTGTGCCCTCAGCGACTGTCTGCGAGATGATGGGAGATGACGGTAAGGCACTTTTGAAGGAGAAAGCACGGGCATATTCCAAAGACCACGGACTGACCTTCCTGGAGGGTGCGGAAATCATCCAGGCTTGGAGAGAATCCAGGAAGAGGTAGTTGCTCATGGTCCGCGTAATGGCCACGGGAGTATTCGATATCATTCACCCAGGGCATTTGCACTATCTGGAGGAGTCCAAGAAATTGGGTGACGAGCTGGTTGTCGTTGTGGCCACGGACAATACTGTCCGAAGACGAAAGCACGAGCCAATCACACCCGAGAAGATGAGGTGCGAGCTCGTAGCGGCTCTGAAGCCCGTGGACAAGGCCGTCCTCGGCAAGGATTCAGGAGACATGTACGACATCGTCAACGAGCTGAAGCCCGACATCATCACGCTGGGTTACGACCAGCCGTTCGATGAGAAGAGTCTCGAAAAGGAACTCGTAAAGAGAGGACTTAAGGTCAAGATCGTGAGAATGCCCCACTTGGACCAGGATCTGGACGGCACACGCAAGATAATTAAGAAGATCGTCGAGTTCCACGAGATGGACAAGAAACTTGCGGGAGTGGAGAAGCGATGAAGCGGATAGGAGTGGTGGATACCACTTTCGCGAGGATCGACATGGGCGGGGTTGCGATCGACGAGCTGAAGAAGACTGGAACAGGATTCAAGGTCGAGCGGGCCACGGTCCCTGGGATCAAGGATCTTCCCGTGGCGGCGAAAAGGCTGATCGACGAAAGCCAATGCGACATAGTCATTGCCCTTGGTATGCCTGGCAAGGAGCCGATTGACAAGACCTGCGCCCATGAAGCCTCGACAGGATTGATTCAAGTCCAATTGATGACCAACAAGCACATCATTGAGGTGTTCGTGCACGAGGACGAAGCCAAGAACACAAAAGAATTGGCATGGCTTGCGGAAAAACGTGCGAGGGAACACGCAGTGAACACCTATGACCTGCTCATGAGGCCAGAACGCCTTGTGCGCAATGCAGGAAAAGGACTCAGGCAGGGCTTCGAGGATGTTGGACAGATAAGATGAGGATCACGCAGGGAGGTATCTGAAATGGCTAGAAAGATGAGAATAGGCATTGTCTGCAGCGAGTTCAACTTCGACATCACGCAGATGATGCTCGAAAGGGCGAAGGAGCATGCGAAGTTCTTGGATGTAGATGTAGCGAAGGTCGTCATGACACCAGGTGTCTATGACATCCCCTTGGCTGTGAAGTCGCTTCTCAAGAACAAGACCATCGATGGCGTTGTGACCATAGGAGCCGTGATTGAAGGTGAGACGGAACATGACCAGATCGTCATTGGCCAGGCTGCCAGGAAACTCACTGACCTCGCCGTCGAGTTCGAGAAGCCTATTGGGTTTGGAATATCCGGACCCGGGATGAGCAGGCTTCAAGCGGAAGATAGGATCGAGAGAGCCAAGGACGCGGTCGAGTCCGTCTTGAAACAGTGGAAAGCTCTGAAGTAAGACCGTGAAGTGGAAAGACTATAATACGGCGGTCGTGTGCGGAGTCTCGTGGGCGCTGTAGTGCTGGGCAAGATCCACCTCCGCTGGTGCGACAGGTGCAACTTGCCAATCCTGGAACAAGAAGGCTGCTGCATCTGTTCAGGCAAGACCAGGGCGGTCAAGCTCACTCCTCCAGGAGACGCGAGGCCGGCTTTTGACAGTGACCTGACCAGAATCAGGAATTTGGTCGATGAGCAGTTCGGTGCAGGAACTGGACAGCTCGTTCTTCCTCAAGGCCTGATCATACTTCTCAACAAAGCGCCAGACATAGACCGAATGGATGAAGTGATCGTCGACGGCGAGGTGGTTGGCGCTGTCAGGTTCAGCCTCCGTGGCGGCGAGAAATTCCTGCCGAGACCAAGGAGCGCGGAAGCGATTTCGCAGCACATGGCAAAGGGCTGGGTGAAGATTGACCCAGTCGCAGCCGAAGCCGTCCGCAAGAACAAGGCGAGCACACTTGCTGTCGGGGTGGATAGTTGCGACCCAGGCATCAATCCGGGAGATGAGGTCGTGGTCCTCGACGATTCGGGTCGCCCTGTCTCCGTCGGCGCGTCGAAGATGTCCGCTTCGCAGATGATGGCTCACATGAGAGGCACGGCTGTCAAGACCAGGTGGGTGGTCGTGGAGACCAAACCAAGAACGAGAGGCAAGATCGCTGATTGGAGGGAAGTGGTTGAAGCGAATAGCGAGGTCATCGGAAGGAGGACCTCAGAGGCTGTGCAATTTATCAAGAAAACCGTCAAGGAGAACGATTTGCCCGTGGCCGTCTCATACAGCGGTGGAAAGGACAGTCTGGCCACTCTCCTGCTTGTCCTCGATGCTGGAATCAAGCCGACTATGCTGTTCGTGGACACCGGACTTGAGTTCGAGGAGACGAAGGCCAACGTCTTACAGGTGGCGAAGGAGCAACAGCTGGAGCTTGTGATCGAGAGTGCAGGTGACTCCTTTTGGAGGAATGTGGAGAGATTCGGTCCGCCTGCGAAGGACTTCAGATGGTGCTGCAAGACATGCAAACTGGGACCGGCAACCCAGCTCATTCAGAAGAACTTCCCCGGAGGCGTCCTCTCGTTCATTGGACAGAGAGCCTACGAGTCACAGCAGAGAGCACAGAAGGGCAAGATTTGGAGGAACCCGTGGACCCCGAACCAGCTTGCAGCATCCCCGATCCAGAAGTGGACCGCGATGCATGTTTGGCTATACCTGATGCAGAAGGGCGCGAGCGTCAATCCCCTGTACGAGAGAGGGCTCGAGAGGATTGGTTGCTTCATGTGTCCCGCGACCGACCTCGCTGAGTTGCGCAGAGTGAGCGAACTCAGTCCGGAATACCGAAGATGGCAGGAGTTCTTGGATACCTATGCTGAGACCAGAGGCATGTCGAAGCTCTGGATAGAGCACGATCTATGGCGCTGGAAGAGAATCCCGAAATCCGTCACTGATGAACTGGGAGTGCTAGCGGAGACCCAGTTTTCTGGGTCCATAGAAGATGCGGAGGGCCCTCTTGAGTTCAGCAGCACCAGTGGATACAACCCGTGCATCGAAGGAATCAGCATGGAGGGCGCGTTCAGCAGGCGTCTGCCAATGGAGAAGGTCGCTAACCTTCTGAACATGATTGGTGTAGTAACCACATCGCCAGATGGGAGCATCGCGGAGGTTGGAGCCATGACGGTCTTCGCTGAGGGTGCCGTGATGATCAAGGCGAAGGACGAAGAAGCACTTGTCAAGAAAGCTTCCATGCTAAGAGAGGTGGTCTTCCGTTCGGAAGACTGCGCTGGTTGCGGTATCTGTGTAGCGCGATGTCTAACAGGGGCTCTCCAACTCGAGGGACAAATCACAATAGACACCGAGAAATGTACTCACTGCGGCAAATGCCTCGGCCCATGTCCTGCGGTAAGGTTCAGAGAGGAAGATCTGGACATCTAGCGAAGTATTTCCCTCAGGGCTTTAGACACCTCGTAAGAGCGAACACCCCAGGGCACGACTGCGACAGCTCCTTCGATTTCGTACCCCTCCTTTATCCTGCAGCACTTGACCAGGACTGGTCCCTTGATCCCGCTTGTTCCTAAATGGTCCTTCGGGCACATGTTGATCATTCTCGGCTCGGAACCGTACACCGCCTTGAAAATGCGCGCGGAAAGGCTGCATCCTATCAATGTGACCTCGCTGACCTCCCCCAGAGTGAGCTGTGGGGTCTCGTCGAGATACATTACTCTCTTGTCCGAGGTAAGACCCGATGCCCTGCACGGGAACATCACAATCTTGGTCTTCGCGCCCTTGGCGAGCTCGTTGAGATCGAGTGTCACCGTCTTGAACTTCACGTACTTGTCTTGGAGATCCGTGTCCAACGACACGTTCACCAGGCTGACCAGTTTTGACGGAGATGGAGGAACCACGTCGAACAAGGTGAGTTCGTAGGGAGGTTCTCCAATGAAGAACGAAATGTGCTCGGCTTTTCCTTTGACGACAACGCATTTCTTCCCCCAGGATTCCCTGAGAGCGCCCATGGAGCTCGCGGAAAGGACGTCCATCGAGGGCTCCTCGACAAACACCGTCTCATCAGGAAGGGACAAGATGTGAACGGAGGCGATGTCCTGGAGCACTTCATTGGCGGGCTTCTTCACTACTAGGGCCACGGCCCAATCGTCACCAGAGTTGAACACATAGTATCGAGTTCGGATGTATGCTTTCTTGCCCATCAGGTAGTTCTTGATGCTTTCAGCCGTGAGTGAGAAGTTCACCGTCTTGACGCTGACCTCTTTGCAATGGCTGGGAAACATCGATTCCGCTCTTCCCGCTAACTGCCTTCGGAGTTCTAATAACCATTGTCGACGGCCTGCGTAGCGCCGGCTCCACTTCCATTGGAGAATCTCGCCTCCAAGAGCATTCCCGTCGATTCGATATGATCATTCGACATGTGGTTTGGTGTCTAAAATCGGATAAGGATGCGATGCGCTCGTCGCATTACTCACAACAAGTTACTTTAACCCCTGCCTGAATATCCGAGAGGTCGGTGGAATGAAGGCCTTCCTGGTCCTCGAGGATGGGACAACCTACGAGGGCAGAGTATTCGGCGCCGACCGAGAGGTTCTCGCAGAAGTTGTTTTTGCCACTGGCATGACGGGGTACCAGGAGTCTCTGACGGACCCTTCGTACTGCGGTCAGATTCTGGTCTCCTCTTATCCCCTCATTGGCAACTATGGCGTGAATCCAGATGATTTCCAGTCTGATAGAGTGAGAGTTTGGGGTTATGCGGTCAAGGAAAAGTGCGAGTACCCGAGTCACCGCCTGTGCAACTCCACTATTGAGGAACTCCTGAAGGACAACGATGTCCCAGGCATCTCGGGAATTGACACGCGGTCGCTGATTCGCCACCTTCGCAATCATGGCACGATGAAGGGCGGGATCTCGACGGACGACCCAGAGGGAGTCCTCGATAGAGTCCGATCGATGCGTCATCCAGAAGAGACGAACCTGGTTTCTAAGGTGAGTATCGATCGCTTGGTTGAGTTGGATGAAGGGAAACCGAGGACAGTCGCGCTGTTCGACTGCGGTCTGAAATCCAACATCGTCACCGAACTGAGGAAGAGATTCAATGTCATCCAGATGCCCTACAATGTCAGCGAGAGAAATGTCAGGGAATTGGATCCCGACGGAATCTTCATATCGAACGGGCCCGGGAATCCCGCCCATCCAGAGATCATGGGGACCACGGTCGCCACATTGCGCGGACTGAAAGACGATTTCCCGATGATGGGCATATGCCTTGGTCATCAACTGCTGTCGCTCGTTTTCGGAGCGAGAACCTACAAGCTGAAGTTCGGACACAGAGGAGTCAATCAACCTGTCAGCTTCGAAGGCAAGGTCTACATTACTTCACAGAACCACGGATTCGCCGTCGATCTGGCGTCTGTCGATGATGCTGGACTCGAGGTCACGACAGTCAATCTCAACGATGGGACGGTCGAGGGTCTGAGGCACAAGAAGCTGCCGATATCCTCTGTGCAGTTTCATCCCGAAGCTCATCCCGGGCCACAGGATACGAATTTTCTATTCGACAGGTTCGCGAAAACCCTGGAGGGAACCTGATGCCGAAACGGAAGGACCTGAAAAAGTTGATGGTCATCGGCTCAGGACCCATAGTGATCGGACAGGCTGCTGAGTTCGATTTCTCGGGGTCCCAGGCATGCAGGTCCCTGAGAGAAGAGGGATTCACCACGGTGCTCGTCAACTCCAACCCCGCCACCATCCAGACTGACGTCGAGATGGCAGATATTGTCTATATTGAGCCTCTCACCGTCGAGACCGTCACGAAGATCATCGAGAAGGAGAGAGTCGACGGAATCCTCTCAGGTATGGGTGGGCAGACCGCGCTCAATCTGTGTTCAGAACTTGCCGAGAACGGAACCCTCGACCGCCTCGGTGTCCAGCTCCTAGGTAGTCAGCCGAAGGCGATAGCGCTGTCGGAGGATCGCGAACTGTTCCGGCAGACCATGCTTGAACTTGACGAACCGATTCCGAGAAGCAAGACCGTGAACACAATCGAGGACGCAAAGATGGCGGTCCACGAGATTGGCTCATTCCCAGTCCTTGTGAGGCCCGCGTTCACACTCGGGGGGACCGGCGGCGGAATCGCCAATGATGCAGACGAACTCGTTGATATCGCCGGCCGAGGACTGGCCTACTCGAGGATACGCCAGGTTCTGATCGAGGAGAGCGTTCTTGGGTGGAAGGAATTCGAATACGAGGTCATGAGGGACAGCGCCGACAACTGCATCATAGTCTGCAACATGGAAAACCTCGATCCAATGGGAATACACACGGGTGATAGCATGGTCGTCGCCCCCGCCCAGACTCTTACAGATCGAGATCACCAGATGCTGCGAAGAGCCACCATCAAGGTCATAAGGGCGTTGGGAATCGAGGGCGGGGCGAACATACAGTTCGCTGTCCATCCGAGAACCGGCGAGTACAGGGTAATCGAGGTGAACCCCCGGGTCTCCAGAAGCTCAGCTCTCGCCTCCAAGGCCACTGGATATCCGATCGCGAGGGTCGCAGCCAAGATAGCAGTTGGAAGGACCCTCGACGAGATCCCGAATGCCATCACCGGAAAGACCTGCGCGGCGTTCGAACCTTCGATCGACTATGTCGTGATGAAGATACCTCGCTGGCCTTTCGACAAGTTCCGGACAGTGGACAGGAGACTTGGCACCCAGATGAAGAGCACAGGCGAGGTCATGGCGATCGGCCGGAACATACAGGAAGCGCTTCTCAAAGCCGTTCGATCGCTGGAGATCGACAGGATCGGCCTGGAGCCGGAGAAGTGGACTGATGAGGAGATTACCCAGGAACTGTCGACCGCGACGGATGCTAGGCTGTATGTGATCGCTGAGGCCCTCAGGAGAGGAACACCCGTCGAGCGGATATGCGAGTTGACCCACTGGGATCCATTCTTTGTCATGAAGGTCAGGGACTTGGTCGACGCGGAGAATACGATCAAAAGAGCACTCGACATCAAAACCCTCACTGCGGCCAAGAGACTGGGGTTCAGCGATGAGTACATCTCGGCCCTGACTGGAAAGGACGAGAGGACCATCAGGAATCTTCGGAACACAAACGGGATCAAGCCCACATTCAAAATGGTCGACACCTGCGCAGCAGAATTCGAGGCAGAGACTCCATACTTCTACTCAACCTTCGAATCGGAGTGCGAGGCTCGACCCTCGAAGAACAAGAAGGTAATCGTCGTGGGCGCTGGGCCGATCAGGATCGGACAGGGAATCGAATTCGATTATTGTTGCGTCCACGGCGCGCTTGCTCTGAAAGAGGAAGGCATCGATGCGATAATCGTAAACAACAACCCTGAGACCGTGTCGACAGACTTCGACATATCCTCGCGTCTGTACTTCGAGCCGATAACCGTCGAGGATGTCCTCAACATTGTCGAGAAGGAGGATGCTGATGGAATAATACTCCAATTCGGCGGCCAGACCTCCATCAACCTCGCGCTTCCGCTCCAGAAGGAGCTGAAGGGGAGGAATACCAAGATTCTTGGGACATCCCCAGATGCTATCGACCTCGCCGAGGACAGGAAGAGGTTCTCAAAACTCATGGACCAGCTCGGTATCAAGCAGCCGAAATCGGGGACTGGGTTCTCATTCGAGGAAGTGAGGCACATCGCAGCGGAGATAGGCTATCCCGTTCTCATCCGTCCCAGCTACGTGCTCGGAGGAAGAGCGATGGAGATTGTGTACAACGAATCCGAACTGGAGCTGTACATGAAAAGCGCCACCAAGGTCTCCAAGAAACGCCCGATTCTCGTGGACAAGTATCTGACCCATGCCGTCGAGATTGATGTCGACGCAGTATCGGACGGCCAGGATGTCTACATAGGAGGAATACTGGAGCACATAGAGGAGGCGGGAGTGCACTCGGGAGACGCAACAATGGTCCTGCCCCCTCAGACATTGAAACCGGAGACCCTCAAGGAGATCAAGGACCTGACTCGCGATGTCGCACTTGCCTTGGGAACAGTCGGCCTCATGAATCTCCAGCTGGCCTACAAGGAAGGAAGCATTTACATGCTTGAGGCAAACCCCAGGGCGAGCAGGACTGTGCCCATCATATCGAAGGCGACCGGAGTACCCCTCGCGAAGGTGGCCACGAAGGTCATGCTTGGGAGGAGTCTGAAAGAACTCGGTCTCAGGGATGAGGCAAGGATCAAGCATGTAGCAGTCAAGGCCTCGGTCTTCCCGTTCCTCAAGCTACCGGGTGTGGACAGCATCCTCGGTCCCGAGATGAAATCCACGGGCGAAGTAATGGGGATAGATGCGACCTATCCAGCCGCGGTCTGGAAGGCGTTGATCGCATCCGGCCAGAAGCTTCCCAGAAAAGGGAAAATCTACATCAGTGTTGCTGACCCAGACAAGATCGCCGCAGTTGACCTCGCAAAACGATTGTGTTCGTTGGGTTTCGGAATATACGCAACCAAAGGAACTGCCGACGTCCTCCGGTCCAAGGGAGTTGAGCCGACAGTGGTCTTCAGGATATCCGAACATGGATCTCCCGACGCACTCTCACTGATGAGGAAGGGCGAAGTCCAACTCATCATCAACACCCCGACGGAAGCCTCAGGGGCTCGCAGGGACGGGTATATGATGAGGAGACTCGCAGTCGAACTCGAGATCCCGTTCTTCACCACGATACAGGGCGCGAGCGCTGCGGTGATGGCTATGGAGCACGCGGACAAGAATGAGATCACAGTCAACGACCTCGCGTTCTTCCACAATTACAGATAACCACTGGAATCTCGCTGCCAGAGTCCAAAATCGGAATGCTCGAAAGAGGCGCGGTCCAGCGTCATGGTGGGACATTACCATCCGATGACTGGATTCTTTGCAGCTCGCACCAGGAGGCGCTCGTGCTTAGCACAGAGCCTCGGGGATTCGACCTGGGTCCTGATAAGATCCTCTTGCCAGTGAGCGTTGAAGAACCGACAATCTGGGTTTGAACAAAATGGCTCCAAAGTAAGGTGAAAAACCACTGCTTGGAGAACTAGACCCTCTAGGACATGTCCAGTTCTGGCATCACCATAGTCGATGAACCTCTTCCTGAAAAGGGTCTTGAGCTTCTCCATCTCCAGGTCGCCCGAGCCGACCATCTCAAGACGTTGCTTCATCAGATAGAACTCCCGAGGTTTAGCTGGCGCCTCGACAATGCCCGGCACCGAGACGATACTTGGGAAACCGCAGACTATTGTCCTGAGGTGGTGCCGAAGATCGTCAGTTGAGAATGTGGAAACCAGCCTATCTGTTAGGACAATGGACGCAGTCTCCAGGGATTGGCGCCTGAGCATGTGGTGGAGCAGGAGATCTTCGAGCCTGCGTCCATCATAGACGATCCCGCCGACTCGCGCCTTGCCTCGGAGCGACCGAAGCTCGTAGTCGACCTCACCATACATCGGTTCGAAGGACTGTAGCGGACCTGAGACGTCCTTCACGCGAGCAGAGGCCAGCTCGCTAGCCAGTCGGCCCATCTCCATCGATTCGGGACTCGTGAGAATGGATGGCTTGGTCCGAACATCCACGGTGGGGAAGTATGATTTCAGAAAGGGTTTCAGTCCCGCAATCTTGCGCGGGGAGGAATTCTCTGAAGCGTATATCTCAACCGACTTGAGCATCTTCTCAGTGTTTCTTGAGATAGTCATATGCGACCTTCGCTCCCTTCCTGCCGGACAGAAGCATGGAACCGAATGTCGGGCCCATACGAGGCAGGCCGAAGGTCGTCGACACTGCCATTCCAGTGACTATGAGACCAGGATGGCAGAAACCGGTGTGCTCGACGACAGCATCCTCGCTCTTCTCGATCCACATTCCCCCAAATCCGGGAGTCTTAATCAATCCCCGTTCCTCGAGCTTCTTTACGACCATCGCATCGTGCCCGGTTGAATCTATCACGAGCTTCGACTCGAGCGCGACGGGGTCGACGCACGTGATCTGTCTCGGAAGCGCGTCCACGGGCGTCCAGTTGATGACCGCTCCCGCGACCCTGTTCTTCTCTCTGAGGACTACATCATCGAACTTCGCCATGTTGAGAATGCTCACGCCGGCTTCGCATGCGGATGCGATCAACTTGGAGCATGCGAGTGGACCAGGCGTCATGTACAGTCCCTTCTCGTACATCTTGTACTTGACTCCGAGCTCATCGAGTACCTTCTGTGCAGGAGCCCTGACAGTGATCGTGTTCATCAGGAAGCCGCCGATCCAAAACCCTCCCCCCAGGTAGTTGTTCCTCTCGACCACGAGCACCCTTACCTTCTTCAGCGCGAGATCGCGCGCGGCCATCAAGCCACTCGGCCCGCCACCAATCACGATTACATCGGTGCTGGCGAACCCATCCATGTCCTTTGCGAACTGCGAGATTATCGCCCGCGTGACTGAACTCTCAGATGACTTCTCAAATATCGGCATTTGCACACACCAGACAGATGGACGCGCATACCCGGTTCCCGAATATAAAAGTTGTCGAATTACACAAGCTGGACTGACACCCGGGAAGGAAACAGTGCGGGGAAACGAATATCCCCCGAGACCGAATACGTTAAATCGCGGAGCGGAGTCCGATTAATATCAATGCCCCGCGAACGATATGACCTGGCTCCGCTCCCACTGAAAACCGCGAGGAATTGAGCAAGATGGCTATCGATCCAATATGCAAGATGGATGTAGACCCCAAGACGGCGAATTGGAAGTCAGTATTTGAGGGCAAGGAGTACTTCTTCTGCGCGCCAGGATGCAAGAAGGCGTTCGACAAGGACCCCAAGAAGTACGTCTAACCGATGGCTAGTGCCCGTGGTGCTCCGGGACCGGTCGAGCGCTACCAGCGGATTTCTTGAGTTTCTCGTACTTCTCCCTGTATAGCTTCTCGCACACGCTGCAGCACAGATAGTGGTACTTGCCATCCAGTTTGATTTTCACGCCTTCGTCCTTCATCATGTGCCCGCAGTAGTAGCATCGTATGAGCAGGCCAGCTTCGTCCGTGAGCGCTGCGCGAGGCGATTCCTTCGGGGACCGCATGACCATCGAGTTATCCATCTTGAGTATCTCAGGTATCTGGGCGAGGCCCTCAAGGAACCTTTGATACCGAATCTGATTGTAAAATGACAAAAGACAGAAAATCCGCGAATCTGACAGAACATAGATCTGCCTGACGATCTCCTCGTCCTTTATCCTCTCAACAACCTTGTCGAGGTCTGAGGGTTTAGTCTCGAGAAGAAGCGCGACGGACACCTGACCCAGCATGTCAGCGTCGAGCATGGTGGAATAGCCCTTTATCAGACCCACATCCAGCATTGCCTGTACCCTCGAACTCACCGTCGGAGTGCTGACGTCAATCCTTGAGGAAATGTCTCGGAATGAGGCGCGCCCATCCTTTTGCAGCTCTCTCAGTATCTTTCTGTCAACTTCGTCCAGATTCATGCCCATGATGAGAGGCTAGAGCGGGGAGGGGGATATCCTTTTCACTTGAAAGGTACGGGTGTTAAATCCAACACAAGTGTCAGAAACCGTCGTTCCGACCTGATTGACGGCCCGTCCCAGACTCATTCCGTCATCTTCCATCGCACACTCTGAACGAATACGGGCTCCGGCCCCAGGTGGGGAATCCCACTCAAAAGACCCCGGACGATACTTCCCCCAAAATGCCCGTCTGGGGTTTCAGTTGAACGGCACATGTGCAGGTACTGGGCCAACTTCAACGGAGTCTCGAGGGGAGTGGAGACCGTCTGTCTCAGATTCCTCTGCGTTTCTCCAAAGCGTCCAGACGACTGTTTATTGCATCAATCGCAGCCCAGAGGTTGTCAAGTTCCTGGACGAGCTCGTTAGGGTTGATCCTCATCTCCTGGGAGGTCGCGACATTGGCACGAGGTGGGGCCATAGGAACGGACTGAAGGCTCACCACGCTCTGCGTTCCGCGATCAGTTGTTTTCATTCCTGAGTTTTCCATCTTGAGCGAAGACGCAGTCTTCGATGAATCGTACTTCAAGCTCACCCCGCACTTGCCACAGTACACGACATAGTCTGGGTTCTCGTTACCACACCTGACGCAGACTACCTTGTTCGATTTCACGTGTATTTCCTTGCCACAGCCGCTACAGAATTTCGCGATGTCAGGATTTGTCTTCCCACAATTCGGACAAATCATTCCAAGTTCCCCAGGTTGTGAACGGCGAGTGGCTCTTATTGACTTTTCTATGGTTTTCCTGGCAAATCGGTTCTCCACGGTCCACGGAAGGAATTAATAGTCACTGCGTCAAATCTGTCTGGTCGAGCGCTCGAAGGTGATTGATTGTCCAACCAAGGTAGCAGGGAGATCACCAAGGGAAGACGCACCACTGATGACAAGTTCATCGAGGACTGGCCGTATTTCGGCGGCCCCCCTGGCAAGTATGCACGCAAGGCGTTTGCAGTGTGGATGGTCGCCCTGGTCGGCTTGATGCTGCTAATTCTTTACTCGTTCATCAACGGCAGGATATGCATGGGCGTCTTCCTGATATTCCTGACCGCGCTGGTCGGCGTGCTCCCAAGCTTCTTCTTGATCGGATCCAGAATTTAATACCCATTCTGCTCACTCTGGAAGGACGATCCTCGAGTCCTTCGGCTTGTACCCCATTGTGAGCACGACGTACAACCCTCCAACGACGAGAGCTCCCCCGAGGATTATCCACACGCCCGGGACTTCCCCGGGGATTAGAAGATATGCCAGAAGGCTGGCTCCAACCGGTTCTCCGAGAACGCTGGTCGATACGATATAAGCGGGCACCTTTCGGAGGGCGTAGTTGAACATCGTATGTCCTAGCACTGTAGGAATAAGTGCCATGAGCAGGAAGAGAGTCAGCTCACGACCGTCGCCCACAACTAGAACATCCCCAGCCACCGCAGCGGACAGGAACAGGATGAAAGCAGATATGCCGTAGACAGAGAACGAGTACGGAAGGACCCCAACAGTCCGCCTGGCAACTCTGCCAGAAAGGAAGTAAATGCCAGCGCAGATACCGCCAAGGAATGCGAACGCGTCACCTATGAGAGTGTCTTCGCCAACCCCGTAGTCGCTGATGGCTATGATAGCTACGCCCGAGAATGCGATTACTATTCCGACCGCCGCGACCCTCTTCACCTCCTCTCTCAGGATGAAATGGGACACTGCGGCGACGAAGATGGGATGGGATGTGACAAGGATCACTGAAGTCGACACAAGGGTCAGAGTCAGCGACACTATCCAGAGGCCGAAGTGAAACGCAAGTACGATACCGCTCAAACCCACCAGGAGCAGCTCCTTCCTCGTGAAGGAACGCATCTCCTTGAGTCCTCCAGTCCAGACAAGAACCGGCAGGAGGACGAGACAAGTCAGGGAAAGCCTGTATGCAGCAATGATGAACGGAGAGCTCTCGCTCCACTTGATGAATATCGACGCGAAGGAGATGGATACCATGGCTGTGGCAACAGCGAGATAGGCTTTCGAGTTCTCGCTCATCTGTGCCAATGACGCCACGACCCTCTCGACTTGGAGCGCCTCAGTAGATGGTGACGCCTTTGACCCCTCGCGCCTGCCTGATCGCAGGTATGAGGTCGGACGGGACCTGGCTCTCGGTGACGATGAACAGCTTAGGCTCTTCGGATGTCATTGGATCGTCCACAATCGCTTGTCGTATGCTGATGTTCCCCTTCGACAGTATATCGGCCACGGCCGCGATAGTCCCCGGTTCGTGGGCGTTCGTCGGGACAATCTCAATCGCGCTCCAGCCCATAGCAGACGCCGCGTTCTTGAGATGGTTCGTGGGAAGGAGCTGGGAGAAGAAGCGTAGCAGCGTCGGATCGCTTTTTATCGTCTCGATTGTGGACTTGACGACCCTCCGGTCGACCCCCGCGGCCCTTGCGAGAGAGGAATCAGCGATCTGCACATCGCCGCACAGAACCTGATCTTTGTCAATCCGTAGACCGTATCTCAACAGGTACCTGGCAACCTTGGCCTGTGAAGGGTACTTTTCGAAGTAGTTCGCAATCTTGTCCCACATACCAATCGATGATTAGATGTGTACAGTAATAGATTAATATTGCGTCCAATGTACGCCTCCGCACCGCATTTCAGTAGTAATGGATTTATACATCCAGCCACATGGCGAACACATTGACAAAGATTAGCACGGTACCGTAGGGTGAAGGCATGGAAGGAAAAACGATCAGGCTAAGGCGGATCTTCGACCAGAAGACATCGAGGACCGTCATCGTCCCGATGGACCATGGGATCTCCCTCGGTCCTGTCGAGGGGATAGCTGACATAAGGAGTACGATTGACAGGATCGCGGAAGGGGGTGCCTCCGCAATCGTAATCCACAAAGGCCTTGTCCCCTTTGCCGGCCCCAACGTGGGCACGAAGCTCGGCCTGATAGTCCACATATCCGCGAGTACCTCGTTGTCTCCGGACCCCAACTTCAAGAAGCTTGTGGCGGGCGTGCCCGATGTCGTTGCGCTCGGCGCAGATGCTGTCTCGATCCACTGCAATATCGGCTGCGAGCAGGAGGACCAGATGGTCTCTGACTTCGGTATGGTGGCAGACGAATGCAGTGCGATGGGCATGCCGTTGCTGGCCATGTGCTACCCGAGAGGGAAAAACGTCAAGAACTCCTTCGATGTTGGCGCGGTCAGCCATTGCGCAAGGTTGGCTGCTGAACTTGGCGCTGACATCGTCAAGACAAATTACACTGGTTCAATCGACACTTTCAGACAGGTCGTCAAGGGCACTCCAATACCAGTCGTCATTGCCGGGGGACCCAAGATGGGCTCAGATCAAGAGCTGTTGTCCATGATCTACGACTCGATGCAGGCAGGGGCAAAGGGCGTGTCCATCGGCAGAAACGTCTTCCAGCACAGGGATGTGGCCGGGATCACCCGGGCCATCAGGGGAATAGTCATCGAGGGCATGCGGCCCGAGGAAGCCTATAGGCGGTGAACACCTGATCGACCGCCATATCTGGGTTGGCGCCCTATTCCAGCCCAGTAGTGAGAACAGGAAGAGGATCATCCTCTCGGCACTCGAGAACGGGTTTGACACTGTCGTCATCGACCGCAAGGACTCCGCATTCAGGGACCTGGGAAGGTTCAGAGCCATTTGCCTCAGCGGAAAGGACTTCGTCGAAGACGGAAAGAACATCGGAACCCTCGTCGAGCTGAAGAGCAAGGAGGACGAGCTGAAGGCCAAGAAGCTCGCGGAAAAGGACACAACCGTGGTCATTTCTGCGAAGAACTGGAAGGTCATTCCGCTCGAGAACCTCATAGTCCATTTCCAGGGATCTGGCTCGAAGCTATTGATGCTAGCAAGGACGGCTGAGGAGGCCAAGCTCTTCTTCGAGACCATGGAGAGAGGGGCGGACGGCATCCTCTTCGTCCCTGACAAGACAGAGGAACTCGCGAAGCTAAGGAAGCTTGTAGAGGACACCTCCCCCAGGCTCGATCTCAAGGAGGGCAAGATAACCTCGCTCAGACAGCTGGGCCTCGGAGACAGAGTATGCATCGACACGTGCTCCATGCTCCAGATCGGCGAAGGCATGCTGATTGGCAACCAGTCCTCGTGCCTATTCCTGATCCATTCGGAGACTCTGGAGTCGGAATACGCGGCATCCAGACCATTCAGGGTCAATGCAGGTCCCGTTCACGCATATGTTCTCATGCCGGACGGCAGCACGAGATACCTGTCCGAACTCATGGGCGGGGACGAAGCGCTCGTTGTGGGAGCCGATGGCCACACTCGCAAGGTTGTGGTTGGGAGGACAAAGGTTGAGAGGCGTCCTCTCTTGTTGATCGAGGCCGATGTCAACGGGCAGAGATTCTCTACCATCGTCCAGAACGCCGAGACAATAAGGGTCTACGCGAACCGAAAGGTGGTCTCGGTATCGAAGTTGAAGGTCGGAGACGCGATCCTCCTGAAGATGGAGAAGGGGGGAAGACACTTCGGCCAGTATGTCAAGGAGAGCATACGGGAGAAGTGAATGACACTGATAGTGGCTTCTCTCGTTGAGAGGAGCATCTCTGGAGTTGCTAACTCAGCAAAGGTCGCTTTCAAGCAGGGAGCAGACCTGGTCGAGGTCAGGCTGGACCATCTCGGCAAGGTTGACACTTCAAGACTCGTCGATGTCAAGAACGCAATCGCGGAACCCACCATAGCGACGCTGAGATCCTGGAGCGAGGGCGGACTCTCGAACATGTCCGAGCAGGACAGGAACTACCTGATGAGGGAGATTCTGACCTTCGGGTTCGAGTATGTGGACCTCGAGCTCACCACTGACAAGGCGATCATCGAGGAGGTCAAGTGGATGTCCGGGAAGCCTCAGCTGATCGCCTCGCGCCACTTCCAGAAACCAGCCTCCATGAGCGAGGTCGAGTCAAGCCTCGCTGAGGCGTGCAGTCTTGCGGATATCGGGAAGGTGGCGATGCGATGCGAGCACGAGGGACACGCGCTGATGTTGGCGGACATCGGCCTCAGGTTCTCGCAGGCGGGCGAGAGATTCATTCTGATAGGCATGGGCCCGCATGGGGTGTTGACCAGGATTTGCGCGCACGAACTGGGTTCGGCGTTCGCCTACGCCTGCCTGAAGGGGAAGGAGGCGGCCCCAGGGCAGCTCGACATTCCTACCCAGAAGGGATTTCTGGAGAAACCAATGACCGTTCTAGGTCTGCTCGGTCATCCAGTGTCACATTCTGTTTCCCAGCCAATGCATGAGGCCGCTCTCCGAAGGGCTAGACTGGCTGGGGAGTACCTACCACTCGACGTTCCCGAATCGCTCTTTGGGCGGAGGACAATCGAGGTCCTCAGAGACCTTCGATTCAAGGGGGTGAATGTGACGATCCCGCACAAGCAGTCAGCGCTCGACCTCTGCGACGAGCTGACATCTTCAGCGAGGACGACGGGAGCAGTCAACACCATCTCTTTCGACGGTTCGAAGATTGTTGGAGAAAACACCGATTTGTTCGGATTCTCTAAGCTCATTGAAGGAAAAATACGCTTCAGAAAAAAGACGGAAGCGCTGGTCATCGGGGCAGGAGGAGCAGCTAGAACAGCAGTGCATGTGCTGAAGCTGAAGGGAGCCGCAGTCACGGTCGCAGCAAGGAGGCTTCCGCAGGCTCAAGAGGTCGCGGAGAGGTTCAAGGTCAAAGCGACATCCCTGGAGGCGCTCAGGTCCTCCGAAGCCAGGTACGATGTCGTGGTCAATTGCACCCCTCTGGGGATGAAAGGGATGCCGGCAAGGAACCCCGTTCCCCTGAACTCGATCCGCAGAGGAACAGTGTTGATCGACCTTGTCTACAACCCCTCGATCACCCCCGCAATGAAGGCAGCCAAGAGGAGAAGGGTCAAGGCCTACGGGGGGCTTGAGATGCTAGTCCAGCAGGGAGCGAAGTCCTTCAGGATATGGACCGGCAAGAAGCCCGAGATCTCGGTCATGCGCGAAGCTGCGAGGAGGGCGCTCAGATGATAGGGAGGGCCGCTTGCAGAGGGGCTGCAACCATCGTCAATGCGATTGCGACTGGACGCGGAGCGGCGTTCGGCGTGTCTCTTGAGATCGACGCTGTGGTAGAACTCGAACCAGGACAGGGGGACCTGGCTTTCGAAGGCTCCGACGAGGGGCAAGAGCTGGCAAAGGGATGTGTGCGCTCGATTGCCAGAAGGGCTGGTCATGCCGAAGGAGTCCACGGAGAGATCCATGTGAGATCGGAGATTCCGATCTCGAAAGGGCTCAAGAGCAGCAGCGCGGTCTCCAACGCGGTCTCCCTCGCTTCCTCCCGGGCACTGGGTGCGAGATTGTCCAGCATGGAGCTGGTTCTGGCTGGGGTCGAGGAATCGATCAAGGCTGGAGTGACCGTGACTGGTGCTTTCGATGATGCTTCTGCTTGCTTCCTTGGGGGGGTCGTCGTCACGGATAACAGGACTTTCAGCATCCTGTCCAGGGGCGAGCTTGATCCTGACCTCGAAGTGCTGTTTCACGTGCCCGAAAGGCAAATCAGGAAGGCGGATGTCAAGAAGATGGACTTCAGCGGCATCAGGAAGGAGGTCGAGAAGGCCCACGACCTCGCAATGAGAGGCGAGTACCTCAAGGCGCTCGAGGTCAACTCGAGGGCGTACGCGAAGGTCCTTGACGTGTCGGAGGATGTTGCCGTCCTGGCGAGGAAGAAGGGAGCATTGGCTGCAGGGATCTCTGGCACGGGCCCGGCCACCACGATCGTCTGCGGAAGAGGAGAGACCAGCGGCATCGTTGAAGTCCTCAGGGACCAGGGCGGGACAGTTCTGCGAACGCATGTGAATGACACTCCCGCTGAGGAGGTGGTCCCACGCCTATTGTGATCAGGTCGTCAGTTGCGAAGGGTACTGTCACGGCCCCGCCATCGAAATCCTACACACACAGAGCGATGGTGCTGGGCGCTTTGACGCACTCCGAAGTCAAACTGATCAACCCATTGATTTCGGAGGACACGAAGGCGACGATGATCGCCCTCCGAAATACTGGTTCCGAGATCAGGACCTCGTCGCGTGGAATCAGCGTTCTCTGTGACGAACTCGTACCTCCAAGAACTATATTGGATGCGAAGAACTCTGGCACGACAATCAGACTCATGACGGGAATCGCGTCTCTGCTTCCCAAGGCCACGACTCTCACGGGCGACGAGAGCCTAATACGCAGACCTATGGGACCGTTGGTTGACGCTCTCCAGCAGCTGGGGGCGGAGGCGAAGTACCTCGGAAAGACCGGGATGCCCCCGCTTTCGATACAAGGGCCGATCACTGGAAGCGAGGCGAAGATCCAGGGCGATGTGAGTTCCCAGTTCGTCTCTTCCCTTCTCATCGCTTGCCTGAAGAAGAAAGGAGATACCGAGATACATCTGAAAGGGGAATTGAGATCCCGACCGTACGTGGACATAACACTCAGCATGATTGCAGACTTCGATGGGAGAGTTGAGGAGAGCAAGAACGTGTTTCACGTGCCTGGCTCGCAAGATCTGAGAATGGACACCTACACTATCCCCGGAGATTACTCATCGTCATCTTTCCCGCTGGTTGCGGCGGCGATCACCGGAGGGCAGGTTGCCGTGAAGAACCTCGACAGAGACTCGCCGCAAGGGGACAGAGCCATAATCGACCACCTGAGGGCGTTTGGAGCCAAGGTCACCGTGGGCTCCAAGTCAGTCGAAGTGGTCGGTGGGAGGCTCGTAGGCACAGAGATCGATGTCAAGCATACGCCGGACCTCTTTCCCATCTTGGCCGTCATCGGCGCAGTAGCCGAGGGCAGGACCGTGCTCAAAGGAGGAGAGAACCTGAGGTCCAAGGAGAGCGACAGAATCTCTACGACGACCGACTTCCTAGGCAGGATGGGTGCCAGGATACGCGCCAAACCAGACGGGTGTGAGGTCGAGGGCGTCGACCGGCTTCACGGGGCAGCTGTCGACACGAAAGGCGACCACAGGATACTGATGGCCGCGGCCGTCGCAGGGTTGGTGTCCACATCGGAGACCAGAATCGAGGACAGCGAATCGTACGCAGTTTCATATCCTGGATTCATCACTGACATGCATCAACTTGGTTGCAGACTGGCGGTGACGAAATGAACGAATTCGGCACGATATACAGAATCGGGATATTCGGTTCCAGTCACGGACCTTGTGTCGGTGCGAGAGTGGAGGGATGCCCGCCCGGCTCCATTGTCTCGGAAGCCATCATCCAGTCTGAACTCGACAGGAGATCACCCGGGAAGGGCCCTATCACGACCCCCAGAAGAGAGCGCGACAGACTGGAGATTGTCTCAGGCATAAGGAACGGCAAGGCGACGGGTGGTCCCATCGTCGGCCTGGTGAGAAACACCGACGCAGATTCATCGGCATACGACGCGTTCCTGCGAGTTCCGAGACCAGGACATGCGGACTACCCAGCTATCGTGAAGTATGGTGGGCATCACGACCATCGAGGCGGTGGCATATTCTCGGGCAGAATGACTGCTGGCCTCGTGATCGGAGGGGCGATTGCAAGACAGGTCATCGATACATCAGGGATCAGGGTTTTGGCCCAGACGGTCCAGATCGGCAATGTGTCGCTCAAGAAGGACATACCGTTCAGCGTGGCCGAGCGAATCGTGAAGGCCAACGCCGTGGGGTGCGCGGACAGGAAGACCGCCGAGCTAATGAGTGACGAAATCGTGAAGGCTCACGAAGAGCGAGACAGCGTCGGCGGAATTGTGAGGTGCACTGTCATCGGGTTGCCGGTGGGAGTGGGAGAGCCGTTCTTCGGGTCGATAGAAAGCGCAATATCAGCCATGATGTTCTCAATTCCTGGAGTGAAGGGAGTGGAGTTCGGATCCGGGTTCAGTTGCGCCTCTATGACGGGCAGCGAACACAATGACCAGTACGTCGTGAGATCGGGCAAGATCCTTACCAAGACGAACAACTCTGGAGGCATCCTCGGAGGCCTGTCGAACGGCATGCCGATCGAGTTCAGGGTCGCATTCAAACCAACTTCGTCAATAGCCAAGCCTCAGAAGAGCGTCGATATCATGGACAAGAAACCGGTAGAGCTGGAGATCCGAGGCAGACATGACCCTTGCATAGTCCCTCGGGCGGTTCCCGTAGTGGAAAACTCCGCCGCGGCTGTCATGCTGGACTTGATGCTGCAGGGGGGATTCATCTGACCGCGAAAGAGCTGACCGTCCTCAGGACCGAGCTCGACAAGATTGACAAGGATATCCTGGAACTCGTGGCTCGGAGAGCGGAGGTCGCCTCGGAGATAGGGCTCGTGAAGGAGAAGGACGGGCTTCCAGTGCGAGACTCATCGAGAGAGAACGAGGTACGAGACAGGTTCGTCAAGATATCGCGTTCTCTTGGGTTGAGTCAATCCTCGGCGCGGGCGCTGTCGGATTTGCTGATAGAGAACGCGAGCAAGGTGCAGAAGTACAAGCCCAAAAAGACGCTCGAAGGAAAGAACGTGCTGGTAGTCGGCGGTTCTGGCAAGATGGGCGAATGGACTTGCAGGTTCTTCTCCAATCGTGGCGCGAAGGTGAAGATATGGGACCCGAGAGGACGGCTTGAGGGATACCAGAGCGTTCAGTCAATAGCACCGTTCGGAGCCTCGGCCGACTTCGTGGTCGTCGCGAGCCCGTTGGGAAAATGCCCAGAGGAGCTCGGACAAGTCTTCAAGTGCTCGCCCAAGGGAGTCGTATTCGACCTGTGCAGCGTGAAATCACACATCTATGGTTCCCTCAAGGAGGCAGCCTCGAAGGGTCTCCTGGTGACCAGCGTCCATCCGATGTACGGCCCCAGCGCAGCCACGCCCAAGGACAGGAATGTGATTGTGTGCAACTGCGGCTGCGCAAAGGCGAACCAGGCGGCAGAGAATCTATTCAAAGGTGAAGGGGCGCGAGTGAGCACGATCGCTTTGGAAAGACACGACGAAATGATGGCGTACATCCTGGGTCTATCCCATCTGTGCTCTCTGCTTTTTGCGGGAACGCTCGTGAGGTCCGGAAAGACAGCCCCTGTGCTTGGTGAAGTCCAGGGAACATCATTCATGAGAATGACCAAAATGGCCAGGGAGCTGACAAATGAGAGTAAGCGGGTTTATCATGACATTCAGTCTCTGAACCCGCACACGCGACACATGATTGCGACCATGGAGGTCGTCCTGCGAGAGCTGAGAAAGGCATCGCTGGACGCAGACCCGGACAGATTCAGCAGGATCATGGAATCAGACAAGAAGTTCCTAGAGGTGTAATCAGATGGCAAAAAAGAAAGCGGCGATACTGGGATCGAGCGGAATGATCGGACAGAGATTCGCTCATATGCTTCACGGACACCCATATTTCGAGGTAGATTCATATTGCGCGTCGGACAGATCGGAAGGAAAGCAGCTGTCTGAGGTATGGAAGCTGAGCGACATCCAACTCGACCCGGCATTGGGAAAGAACATGATCGAGGGGACCAGCGCGCAGTCTCTGGCGAAAAAAGGCACTGAGGTCGTCTTCAGCGGATTGCCATCGGACGTGGCCGGCCCAATAGAGGACGAGTGCGCGGAGAATGGAATGGCTGTGTTTTCGAACGCTGCCTCCCACCGGATGGAGCCCGACACTCCAATCCTGATACCGGAGATCAACGCGGACCACTTGGCTTCAATCGACATCCAGAAGAAGAGACGGAGGAAGGGCGGATTCGTCGTCACGAACGCGAACTGTTCGGTGACTGGACTCGCTCTAGGACTGAAACCACTGGTCGACAAGTTCGGATTCACGGAGGTCAACGTTGCCACTTACCAGGCGCTCTCAGGAGCTGGTCATCCAGGCGTTCCCTCTCTCGACATTCTCGGCAATGTCCTGCCCTACATCAAGAGCGAGGAGGAGAAGATGACGGCGGAGGGCAAGAAGATACTGGGTGAGTACAGAAACGCCAGGTTCGTAGACTCCCCGGTCAATATCAATGCCTGCTGTGCCAGGGTGAATGTCCGGGACGGTCATCTAGAGGCCGTATTCATATCCGGGAAGGACATGCCGGGCAAGAAGGACATCGAGAAAGCTCTGTCAGAGTTCAGAGCGAAGCCCCAGCAACTGAAATTGCCCAGCGCTCCGGAGCAGCCGATAATCGTGATGAACCAACCCAACAGGCCTCAACCAATTCTCGATGTCGATGCCGGATACCCGGAGAGAGCGAAGGGAATGGCCGTCAGCGTTGGACGAATCAGGGTCACGGAAGGGAGCCTCAGGTTCTACCTGCTGTCGCACAACACGATAAGAGGAGGAGCTGGAGGTTCAGTGCTCAATGCGGAGTTGGCTTTCAAGGAGGGAGTCATCTGACTAGCGAGAAGAAAGGAAAGGGAGACAAGGCGACGACGAGGAGCTACGAAGAGATCAAGAGGAAGATCGCAGACGGTAACGTCGTCGTGATGACGGCCGAGGAGTTCAAGGCCTTCGTGAAATCGAATGGCACGAAGAAGGCAGCCAAGGAGGTCGACATCGTCACGACGGGTTCGTTCGGCGCCATGTGTTCCTCAGGAGCATACTTCAACTTCGGCCACTCGGACCCGCCCATCAAGATGCAGAGGGTCTGGATGGACGGGATTCCTGCATACGCCGGCCTCGCCGCAGTCGACGCCTACCTCGGCGCGACGGAGCTTGACGAGTCGAACAACATGATGCACGGAGGGGCACACGTCATCGAGGACCTTGTCCGAGGGAAGGCCGTGAGGCTGAGGGCGACCGCATATGGCACGGACTGTTACCCCAGAAAGGAGATCGACACCTACGTCAGCCTGAAGACGGTTAACCAAGCGGTCCTCCTGGATGTGAGGAACTGCTACCAGAACTACGCTGTGGCCACCAATTCGTCCTCGAAGACGCTCTACACATACATGGGGAAGCTGCTTCCCGAGTTCGGGAACGCCACATTCTGCAGCGCGGGCGAAGTCTCTCCGCTTCTGAATGATCCATACTACAGAACAATCGGGATCGGCACGAGGATATTCCTCGGTGGAGCGCAGGGATACATCATCTGGGAAGGCACCCAGTTCAACCCAGGCGTTCCGCGGACTCCAGCAGGGGTCCCCAAGAGGCCTGCAGGTTCGATTGCAGTCATCGGAGACCTGAAGCAGATGTCCCCCGACTTCCTGAGAGGGCTGACTTTCACCAGGTACGGGACATCGCTCGGCCTGGGAATCGGGGTGCCCATTCCCATCCTGGATGAGGAGATGGCGAAGGCCTGCGCTGTGACGAACGATCAGATACTCACAGCCGTGTTCGACTACAGTCAGCCCACAAGATCAAGGACGGTCCTCAGAGAGGTCAGCTACGCAGATCTCAGATCGGGAGAGATAGATATCAAAGGCAAAGGGGTCCCGACATCGTCGCTGTCGAGCTTGGCCAAAGCCAGACAGATCACTGAGATTCTGAAGAACCAGATACTCAAGGGCGAATTCACTATCGAGAAACCAGTACAGAATTTCTCACTGGATCGAGTGTTCAAGCCCTTAGATGTGAGAACAGAGAAGGAGGCGTTGTAGATGAAGACAAAGGTGGTATTGAATTTCAGCCCAGAGGCGGCCAACATGCCGATAACCCACAACCTGATCTTGAAGTACAAGCTCCTGGTCAACATCTTGCGCGCCGAGATAGACGAGATCGGCGGGAAGATGGTCCTTGAGCTTTCTGGGAAGGCGGACGACATCAGGAAGGGCATCGACTATCTGAAGGAGAACGGAGTTGGCGTACGCCCAATCAAGGAGGGCGTCAGGAGGGACGACGACCTCTGCACCCATTGCGGCATGTGCGTCTCCATCTGTCCAACGAAAGCGCTCGTGTTCGACCCCAAGACAGGGAAGGTGACGTTCACTGAAGAGAAGTGCGTTGCGTGCGGAGTCTGCATAGACGCATGCCCGCCAAGGGCAATGGAGATCCTGATATGAGCGAGTTCGTCCACGAGAAGGTCGAGATAGACGAGACTGCTGCGACAATCGCAGCTGAGAGGCGGTTCATCGCCCCTGCAGTCGAGGCCATCAAAACCGCGAGGGCGGACATCGAGCGACAGATCCGCAAGGACAGATTCTTCTTGACCACGCTGGAACCGTACGAACCTGCGGTGGACAGCTCAGCGACAGTGATGCGAATGTGTGATGCTGCACGTGTTGCGGGTGTTGGACCAATGGCTGCAGTCGCGGGAATGATTGCGCAGGCAGCCCTGGAGGCAATGACGACAGCTGGATGCAGGCACGGATGGGTAGACAATGGCGGCGACATAGCGATGATAATCGAATCCCCGACGACGATCGAGGTGTTCACAGACCCAAGCTCACAGATCGCACTGGCCATGGAGCTTGAGCCGACCGATGGGACATTGGGGATCTGCTCCTCGAGCGGAAAGCTCGGCCATTCCATCAGTTTTGGGAACGCCGACATCGCCCTCGTCATGGCTGAGTCCGCGCCGCTGGCCGATGCGCTAGCCACTGCCATCGGCAACAGAGTGACCGATCAGAGTTCGCTCATGACCTCCTTCAATCCATTCAAGGGGGTTGAGGGACTCATCGGAGCAATGGCAATCCTGGACGGGGCAGCGGCAATGTGGGGCACCCTTCCAAGAATGGTGGAGATTGCGCACAATCCCGACCGGATCACAACTCACAGCAAGATGTCGTCTGAGAGATACACAGGTTTCAAGGGAAGGAGCCAAGAGGTGAGAGTTTGAAGGTCCTGAAGTTCGGTGGAACATGCCTCGGATCGGAGGATACCATCCAGAGAGTCGCTAGGATAGTGAAGGCAGAGAAGGAGGACAAGGTTGTCGTGGTCTCGGCCGCCTCGGGGGTAACGAATGCAATCAAAGACTTTCTCTCAAAACAGCGAACAGAGAAGGAGATCGACGATACCCTTCTGACCCTGAAGCTCCGCCATGTCGACATGCTCCCGAAAAAGGACGGTGACACGAGAAAGGAGGCCCTCGAACAGATCGAAGGCAAGATGACCAAGCTCGAGAGACTGCTATACGGTGTGACATACACCGAAGAGCTCACGCCGAGAACGAACGACCTCGTCCTCAGCTTCGGTGAGCGCCTCTCGGCAATCGTGGTCGCCGCGAGGTTGAGCCACATGGGCCTAGACGGCGTGCCAATGGAGACAGATGCCCTGGGCATGATCACAAACGAACAGCATGGCAACTCGGTAGCCATTCTGGACAAGTGCGAGAAGAACATGAGGCCCACTCTGGAGAGTGCCGTCAGGAAGAACATCGTGCCCGTCATCACCGGATTCTTCGGCATAACCGAATCCGGACACGTCACGACGGTCGGAAGAAGCGGAACAGACTACACCGCCGCGGTGGTTGCGTATGCAACCGACTCGAAGCCCGTGGAGATCTGGAAGGAGGTCGACGGCTTCATGAGCGCCGACCCAAAGATCGTTAAGAACGCCTTCCTTCTGGAACGCCTTTCATACGAGGAAGCCGCAGAGCTTGCCTACTTCGGCGCGCAGGTACTTCACCCGAGGGCGGTCCATCCAGCGAGGTTGAAAGGGATAGAAATCGTGATAAAGAACCTGTTCAACCCGGAGTCTCCTGGGACAGTCATTGGAAGCAGCAAACATGCGAGGAAGGACATCATCAAGAGCGTGTCCTATGTGCCGAACGTCGCGACGCTCAAGGTCTACGACACAGGAGCAGGATACAAGTCCGGGTTCCTGGCGGAGATCACTGCTTGCCTCTCAAAAGCCAACATCAACATCTTCTCTGCGACCACATCCCAGACTTGTGTCGCGGTCCTCATCGATGAGGCAGACATTGCAAACGCAAAGAGAGCTATCAAGTCGATCATCGGCTCCGTGGGAGAGAGCTACGAGGTCGTCCCGGGAGCGTCGTTGATCTGCACAGTGGGCGAAGGGTTCGGGCTGACCAAGGGGATTGCCGCTCGAGTGTTCAACGCAGTCGCCCAGAAGAATGTCAACGTCGACCTGATATCAGCAGGGGCGTCCATGGTGGCTTACCACTTCACCGTCGAGCGGAAGGATCTCAAGAACACGATCATCGCGATACACAACGAGTTCTGGGGCAAGGGGCCTCAGGAGAATCTTGCGGACGGTCCGGTCTCTTAGGACAGTTTCACGAACGTCGAGTTGAATGCGGAATTGCCCGCGTACTTCTGCACATAGTCCGTCGTGAGGAAATTGACGTTTTTGCCGTCGCACAGTTTCGGCCAGAGAGCGGAGTAAGCCAGTACGACTCCTCTGGGAATTGCATCTGATATCTCGACCTGCACCGTCCACTCTCCAAATTCGTTGGTGAGAGTGACGGTTCCGCCGTTATCGATCTCCTCGTCCGCCGCATCCTTCCTGTTGACATACACGACGGGCTTGACCTCCGGATGCAACTGGTGGTACTGTGATCGCACCAGATATCTGTGGACCGGCGATAGGAGCTGGTAAGGCAATTTCCTTTGAACCTCCACATGCGAAGGCAGCCCACCCAGACCTTCAGAGACTGCGCTCGAAGAGTAGAGCTCTATCTTCTTGGACGGTGTGCTGAACACGCGGCGGTTCGGTATCTTGAGCTTGACGAATCCCTTCTTCTTGAGGTCCTCGAAAGATCCATCAACGACTTTGCTCTTGGAAATGAGCGTTCTGGCAATCTTCTCATCGTCTTCGAAGAGCTCCTTGGAGGTCAGTTTCATCCTGCTTGCCAACGCCCTGGACAAGTCTGAGTTACACTTGCTCTCTCCTAGAGGGTCAATTGCCCGCTCGTTTATGGACAGGTACTGGTGGAAATAGGACGAGTGAAGGTCGAATTGCTCGAAGAACGATGTTGCAGGCAGGACAATGTCCGCGAAGTCCGCCGAATCCGTCATGAACATGTCATGTACGACGGTGAACAAGTCCTCGCTTGCAAATCCCTTCCGCACAAGGTTCTGATTTGGCAACGTGGCCAGTGGGTTCGCGTTGAATACGAATACCATCCGGATCTTGCCCGTCTGCAAGGTCCTCCCGATGTCGACCATATTGTAGTAGACCTTCTTCCTCGATGTCAGGCTCCTGCCCTCGAGATAGTCCTTGTCGAAGTCGTCCAGATCTGTGGAATAGAAGAATCCCCTGTTCTCCCCAATCAATGCTGGAAGCGAAGCGATGGCGCGTATCATCTCCCCACCGTTTCTGTTCCTCTGCATCCCGTAGCCCATCATTATGCAGTTGGGCCTCAACGACACGTAGTCCGCGATGAAATCCTCCATGTCCCTCTTCGTGAGGCCCGTTATGGCAGCCATCGCGTTCAGATCAAACTTCTTCGATATCTCCAACAGTCTGTCGAAACCAAATGTATTGAGGTTGACGTACTCCTCGGGATAGAGCCTGTTCTCGATTATGTGGTTTATGCATCCCAATGCCAGAACCGCATCGGTCGTCGGTTTGATCTGGAGGTGCACTCCGATTTCAGCGGTTGCGGTCTTCACCGGGTCGATGACGTATATCTTGCCGCCCCTCTTCTGAATCCTCTTGAGGATCTCGAACCCGTGGGGCGTGCTCCAAGCAGGGTTCATGCCCCAGACTACCACGAGCCTGCATGCTTCGATCTCCTCGGGCAACAAGCCAAGGCTCGATCCGTACAGGATCTCGAGGGCTTTGTCCCCCGCTCTCGAGCATATGTTGTGAGATACCCGAGCGGCACCGATGGCGTTGAAAAACCTACTCGGAAAGTACCGTTGGATGAGCCCCATGCTTCCTGCGTAGTCGTATTGGAGTATCGAATCCGTTCCGTACTTGGTCGACCTTTTCAGGATCTCCTCGGCAATGGTATCCAGGGCCTCGTCCCATGATATGCGCTTGAACTTACCCTCTCCTTTCTTCCCGGCTCGGCGCATAGGATAGAGGACTCGATCCTTCGAGTAGACGTATCGCGATAGGTTCTGGCCCTTCGGGCACAAGAATCCTCTTGTGAACGGCTGCTTGTCGTTCGCATCTATTGAATGGAGCTTGCCGTTCCTTATCCGGGTGACAATCGAGCAAGTATCATAACAGTCTCTCGGACACGTGTTGAATGTGTACAATTTCTTGGTCCTCCGGGTGGAGTCTAGTGCAGTCGGAGCAGTACAGTGGCGAATAGAGCATAGGGGGATTTATAAATTCCCTGGCCAGCTATGTCTGCATTCGCGCAAGTGATTCGAGCCCTAAACGAGGCGTAGTCATTCTCGGGCCATTACAAACCAGATAGAGAAGCCATAATCTGATTTCTGAGGGTCCGTCTGAAGCAGTAACGAATCTACGCGGTCCAGGTCACGGGGTTACCGATCTGGTCACCAGTCGGCTCGTACAGGAACTGTACCGTGTACGTCACTCCAGATACGAAGTTTGTTGCACCGCCGTATGTGAAGAGGGTGATGTAGTCACCGCCGTCTACGAGGCCGTTACCGATGTTGTCGAACGCCCAGCATGCGACAGTCAAGGAACCCAATGCCTTGCCGGTGTAGTTCATCGCGTCACCAGCTTGGTCGTTCAGATCCTCCTTCAGCGGCAACCAGCTTGCAGTGCCCGTGGTCGCGTCCTTCAGGACGATCGTGATGTCGTCCCACGGGACGTTGGCTCCGGTGAATGCAAGTATCGTTACCTTCACGCCATTTGTAATTGTTGACCTTGAGTACGTGGCTTGCGGTGTGCCCTCATTAACCGATCCAAAGTCCATGACCATCAAGTAGAGTATGATGGAACTTGCCACAGGAGCCACAACGACAATGGATACGACGCCTAGAACTATACATAGAGTGCCAACGTGCTTGGAGGTCTCGTCCTTCTTCGTGAGGTAGATGACCCCGGCAATTATGCCAACTAACGGAATCAGGAGAGATAGAACGTACAACGCCACTCTTTTACCCGTACCGATATGCACAGGGGGAACGGATTCAAACCTGCCAGTCAGGAAGCTGTGTCCGCAATAGGGGCACGCCCTGAACTCAGGGCGGATCGACCTACCGCATGATGGACATTTCGGATTTGCGAGGATATCACTTGCCCCTCCAAGCGGGGTCGTTTCCCTGCCACATGATCCGCAGAACAAGGCTCCTTCGGGAAGCTCGGTTCCACAATAGGTGCAATTCATCGCCACTCCCACGCCAGCCATACCACTAGAATCGGTAATAAACCTTGCCGGGGAATGCCCCACAAACAAGTGCACACTTCAGGACCAGGGAGTCCCCCATTTCTCCTTGTGGAGGAGCTGCGATAGAGGCTTTCTCTTCCTCGCCGCAGGGTTCTGAGCAGGGAAGCCAACCGTCATGCATATCGGCACGTCCCTCTCGGCGGGGATCCCAAGAAGCTGCTTCACCTTGTCGGATTCGAAGTCCCCTATCCAACACGTGCCCAACTCCAGCTCGAGCGCCCTCAACGACAGGTGGTCCAAGGCTATGGTCATGTCAATCGCAGAGTAGTACACGCTTGGTTCGGTGACTCCCACCAGATACAAGGAGCATTCTCCGACAAATTTCTGATGGCCAGATATCGGGACGAGCTTGGTCAGAGTATCTTTGTCGGTGATCGCAATCATGTACCATCCCTGAGCGTTGTTAGCCGATGGAGCTATTCGGGCGGATTCCAGGAGATCCTCGAGGACCTCTCTTGGGATTTGCTTGTTCTCGTACTTCCTTATGCTTCTCCTCGACTGGATCGCTGTCTTGACATCCATGTGAACACCTACACGACTTTCTCTCCGATCACTCTGTAGTCGCCCCAATAGAGGAGGGAATCCATCTTGTCATATCCCTCCAGCCTCCGAGCAGCGACAATCTCGCCGATGAACCAAGTGTGGTCTCCCGCATCGACTTCCTTGACCTTCACGCACTCGATGTTGACTGGACATTCGGAAATCAACGGCGCAGATATCTTCGTGGCCTTCTCTCTCGTGAGTCCTGCGGCTTCGAACTTGTCGACCTTGCGTCCGGATTTGGTTCCACAAATGTCCGTTGGCTTGACCATTCGTCTGTCTGGTATGTTGATTCCGAAATCCTTGCTCTCCTTGAACATAGAATGGCTGAAGCGTTTCGGGCCTATTCCCACGCCCAAGTAGGGAGGCCTGAATGAGAACACATGGCACATTGCCAGGGTGATGATGTTGTCCTTCGATCCTGAGACAGTGGCAAGAACGACAGGAAATCCGGAGAAACAATCCTCAGCATCATCCGGTGTGATCGGTCTCTTCATCAGGACACCTCGTCGATCAGGCTGAAAGGAGTTCGGAGCGACTATTCTCCGAGGAGCTTCTTGTATGCATCGACGTTCATGAGAGCCCCGAGCTCCGAAGGGTCGTTCATCTCGATGACTGCTATCCAGCCGTTGCCATATGGGTCCTTGTTGAGAAGCTCAGGAGAATCCACGAGTTTCCCATTGGCCTCCCTGACGACCCCAGAGACGGGCGAGAACACCTCGGACACAGTCTTGACCGATTCCACGTTGCCGAGGACCTCTCCCGCCTTGACTTCCTTTCCAGAAGAGGGGAGCTCGACGAAGACTATCTCGGTCAGTTCCGACTGCGCATGATCCGTGATTCCTATCCTGGCGAGATTGTCCTCGACCTTGACCCACTCGTGATCCTTCGTGTACTTGAGATCCGGCAGCACATTCGACATGTCTGGCCTCCCACGACATCGCAGGATGCCCTTATTCGAATTTATAACTTCTCTTCTTGTGCGCGGACACAGAGATGGATGCCCGTGGGCCACTCTGATAACGTCAGCTCACACATGTCAGGAAAGGATTATCTACAGTCAACCTGATGCGCGAAACAAGGTGATTGTTCTGATAGACGAGAAAGCAATGAAATTCTTCGAAGAGCTGGTCAACTCCTTTGGTCCATCTGGATTTGAGAGAGACCCAGCCAGGATCGTCAAGAAGTACGTTTCGGCGTTCTCAGACGAGGTCTACAATGACAAGATGGGGTCCGTCTTGTTCAGGAAGAGAGGGTCTTCCGACAGCCCGGTCGTTTTGCTCCCTGGCCACATCGACGAGGTCGGTTTCATCATCTCATCGATAAACAAGCAGGGATTCCTGACGTTCAACCCTCTCGGAGGATGGTTCGACCAGGTGCTACTGGGCCAGCGCGTCAAGGTCAGGACCGAAAAGGGCGTTCTTCCGGGTGTGATAGCCGCGAAGCCACCTCATCTGCTTCCGCCTGACGAGAGGAGCAAGGTAGTGGTCAAGGGGAAGATGTTCATAGACATCGGAGCGTCGAACGAAGACGAGGCGAAGTCGATGGGAGTTCGCATCGGGAACCCGGCGATCCCCGATTCCACATACTCGACCATGTCGAAGAGGATCTTCAAGGACGGCAAGAAGAAGGGCTCGGACACGATTGCCATTGGGAAGGCATTTGATGACAGGACAGGAGCGTTCGTCGCAGTCGAGGCGGTGCGAAGGCTCGTGGAGAAGAGGATCAAGCATCCGAATACGGTCATCGGCGCGGCAACGACCCAGGAGGAAGTGGGCCTGAGGGGGGCTAGGACGACGGCATTCGTGGTGAAGCCAGATGTCTGCTTGACGCTGGAGGTCGACATTGCAGGGGACGTTCCAGGGATAGAACTCAATGAGGCACCGACCAAGATGGGGCTCGGCCCGTCCATAACCACATACGACTCATCGATGATACCGAACCAAGGCCTGGTGGACCTCGTCATCAAGGTCGCAGACCAGACGAAGATACCCTACCAATTGTCTCAGATTGCAAGTGGAGGAACCGACGCGGGAGTGATACACATCGCGAACGCTGGTTGTCCAAGCATCGTGATGGGGGTCCCCACGAGGCACATCCACTCGCATGTGGGGCTGATGAGCATCACCGACCTTGAGAACACCGTGAAGCTGGTCATCGAGGTCATCAAGAGGCTCGACAAGAAGACCGTGGCTGGCATGACGGAGATCTAGACATTTGTGATGGCGATGTCCTCTATTCTTGGCCCAGGACTGCTCAGGGACCTGACCGAGGCGAAGGCAGATTTGACAAGACACGGCATCGTGCTCATCAGGATGATCGAAACGGACATCGAACCAGCCATTGTAATTCAGGCGAAGGCCTCCATCTCATCCTCGCCGAACAGACTATCTCAGATGAAAGAGGAGGAACTTGACAGGCTCATGGATGGAATCAGGAAGACGGCGATGAAATCCTCCTTGGAGCTGAGGAGACTCTACACAAGACTCCTGGCGACGATGGGAACCGAGTTCATGGGTGACCTCGCCAAGGAGCTGGAAGGAATCGGCGAGCTCTTCAAATGGGACAGGATTGCGAAGGTTGTGGATCCAGTTAGCGAGAAGCTCCAAGAGAAGGGGTTCGCGCCCATAGCCCTATCCGACCCAGGGGAGGTGTCGGAGGCGTTCAGGGTCGAGCTCGAGCAGAAGTGGCCAGCGGCCTTCGCCAGGTTCAGAAACCTGGTCGAGGAGGCCTCCACCGTGCTATCTGCGCAAGCCGAACAGGAGAAGAGCCGCGTGCCCGTCCCGAAACAGAAGAAGACAGTCAAGAAGCGGTGAGCCATCGATGGCTGTGCTCTCAGACAGCGACATCATCGAGCTGCTAGGCCAAGGCGCCCTCAGGATCGAGGGCTACGACGAGAAGAACCTCACTCCGAACGGCTACGATGTCACGATCGAGGAGCTGTGGATACCTTCCACTGGCGAGCGCGCAAGAGAGGGCATTGTCCGCGTTCCGGGGAATTCGTGGTTTGTGATAGGTACAAAGGAATACCTCGTGTTGCCTCCGAATCTTGTGGGAGAGATTTGGATAAGGACAACCTGGGTGAGAAAGGGGATACTATCCTCTTTTGGCAGAATCGATGCCGGATTCAACGGCAATCTGACCTTTTCTGCTTACAACGCCTCCAAGGAGCCCGTCGAAATCCCTGTTGGCGAGAGATTCGCGCAGGTTGTCTTCGAGGAACTGAGGTCGCCACCAAGAAAGACCTACAGCGAGCGATCGGGGAACTACCAAGGTCAGCGCGGAATAACATTGGAGTCGAAGATGAATCAGAAGAACTGAATGTCGAAAGCGTAGAAGTTCATTGTCGGGGAGTAGCTCTTGACCCGCCTCCTGGCCAGTTCCTTGGATACCCGCCCTTCACTCTTCGAGATCATGATTATCTTCTCGACCCGGTCGGCAAGGTCCTTCTCCTCCACTATCTCGTAGTAGTGAACGATACCCCCTGGTTTGAGAGACCTCAGGGCATCGGCCAGGTACTCGCTAGCCTGGTGCGGCAGGTTCATTACAATCCTGTCTGCATTCTCGAGTTTCGGAAGCTCTTCCCTGGCGTCTCCGAGGACGGGGACGACATTGGAGACCTTGTTGACCGTCATGTTCTCCTTCATGTATCCGATCGCGTCGGGGTTCATGTCAATCGCATAGACGACCTTGGGCTTGCGGGTCTTGGCTATCAAGAGGGCGAAGGGCCCAATGCCGGCAAACATGTCAATCACTACCTCGCCAGGGATTACTTGTTTTGACACAATCTCCCTCTCCGTCGCCAGTCTGGGCGAGAAGAACACTTTCGACACATCCATCTTGTAGACCATCCCGTATTCCTTGTGGGTTGTCTCAGTCGCTCTCTCCCCGGCCACGACCTTGATCCTTCGCGTTCGGAACTGGTCCGCAACCCCCGAATCGACGCACACGGTTTTTATTGATTTCTGAGTGGCCAGTATGGCTCTTCCCACTTCCGCGGAATACGGCAGCACATCATCTGCCATCTTCACCACGGCGATAGTCCCGAGAGTGTCGTACGACGAGGGCAACATCGGTCTCACATCCTCGGGGACGTCCACGAGCGTCCGGTAATCCTTCACCTGGTCCTCGGCCTCCTTGAAGTCGGCAGTCTCAAACGGATACCCCAGGTCGATCCTCTGAGTCACTGGGAAGAAGACGCTCTTCGCGTCTGAGCGTATCTGCAAATCCCTCCGGAGGACCCCCTTCTCGAGCAACCTCCTCCGGACTGGCTCGGCCTTCTTCTTGGGCACCACGAGGCAAAGGGAATCCATCGAGGGGCGAAACGCGTTGCTGGATAGATAACTCAATCGGAGCTGTGCCACGGAATACTACTTTATTCGTCCGTTGCATTCACTTGTCAATGGCCGACAGAGAGAAGAGAGGGCGGCTGGCGATAGTTGGCCTGGGCCTCCATGACGAGAACGGCATCAGCATCGAGGGGATGAGGGAGATCCATGATGCCGAAATCGTTTTCGCCGAGGAGTACACCTCAGCGCTTGCCGAAGGATCGCTGGACAGGCTATCCAAGACTGCTGGTAAGAGGATAGACCAGGTCGACAGGCAAACGGTGGAGGATGCTACGATCATACTGGACGCTTCAGAGAGCTCGAGAGTCGTGCTGCTTGTTGCAGGGGATCCAATGACTGCAACGACCCACATCGATCTCCGCCTTCGGGCAGCCGAGAAGAGGATTCCAACTGTCATAATTCACGGGGCCTCTGCTCTGACTGCCGTCCCAGGAGTGCTCGGCCTACAGCACTATAAGTTCGGAAGGACGACGACCCTGCCGTTTCCCCAGGAAGGGTATTCCCCGACAAGCCCTTACGACGTGATCCGAGAGAACCTTTCGAGGGGGCTCCACACGCTAGTGCTGTTGGACATAGACGCCGAGAACCAACGGTACATGACCGCGAACGAGGGTTTGCATCTGCTGCTGGATATGGAACGGAGAGCTGGAGGGGGAGTGATAACCGGCTCTACGCTCGTATGCGTCGTGGCTAGGGCGGGATCTCCGGACTGCAAGGCTGCGGCTGGCAGCATCAGCGATGTAGTGTCGATGTCTTTTGGCGAGCCTCTCCATGCGATGGTCGTCCCAGGTAAGCTGCATTTCATGGAGGAAGAAGCTCTTAGAGTGTTCGCTGGATACACGCATGCTAGTGCGAGATGATCTCCTCCTCGACCTTCAGGCCCTTCGCAGGCAAGCGCGAGAGCAACTTCTCGGAATCCAGCTGCTCCGGGACTAGTAACCCCTTCCGTTTGACATCCCCCTCTATCAGCATCTCCGTAGCGACGGCCCCACCTACGCCGACAAGATAGCCTGTCGCGTTCGTTTTGCACTGTCTGTATGCCTTCTCATGCGACATGATCGTCCACATCTTGATTGTCTTCTTCTTGCCATTCTTCAGGCCAGTGACCTCGACCACAATGCATGCGAAGCCTTTGACCTTACCAGCCGTCTCGACCGGCCTCGGCATCAGCGCACAAACGACGTCCAATGGCCGCACTTTGACGTCCTTCACAGTAAGCGGTTTGAGTCCGTGCATTCCTATTTTTCTCAGGGTCTTCGCAGCGTGGGCGAACTCGTCATCGATAGCTATCCTGAAATCCGCGTTCTTGAGCCCTTTGATGAACTCCGGCATCAGGTAAGTCTCCTCATGGTTCGTCTTGTACACGGGCAGCAACCCCAGAGGGGGAGGAAACTCGTACATCTCCTTCTCGTGAAGTGGAGGGACGAATGTCATCTTGCCGTTCCTGAAGACCGCCGCAGGCACAGTGGTCTCCTCCAAGAGGTCCTGAGGACACCACAGAGAGAAGAAATCCATACCCTCGGCGACTCCGCTGTCTCCGTCCATCACCCGTGACTCAATCGGTTCATCTAGCTTCCCAGCCGCATAGTTCGCCATGGAATCTGAGATGCCAGGGTCTTCTCCCATGGCTGTGAGTGCGGTGATCCCGCTGCGCTCACACTGCTTCGCGAGCTTCCAGTATTCTTCCATGGACTCAACGACCATGCAGAAATCTACATAGTCCGTTCCTGATTCCATCGCCTTTCTGAGAACAAGCCCGTTCATACCCCAAGGCATCGAGCTGACGACAACGTCCGCGCCCTTCAAGAGCCTCTTGACATCGTTGCCGCTGGTCCCATCGACCTTCTTCGCGGACATCTTGTCGCACTTGACGCGACTCATCATCGCGCGAGCTGCATCCAAGCGCATGTCCGCGAGGACCAGCTCGTCCACCTTCGGGTTATTCGCGAGTTGTTCAGCACACACAAGTCCGGTTACTCCGCATCCTAGCTGAACAATTTTCGTTCTTTCGCCCTCGCATTGAAAACGCCCACTTGGGCGAACTGGGATGGCATTCCCCCTGCATTACCTTTTCCTACAGAGAATGAGGCTCAACCGTATGCGCTCTCCGAGGGACTGGTCGGAGTACTGGCCCCACAGGATTGCAGTCTCCGGTAGCACGCTCTTCAGACTGCCCAGAATCTTCTCGGCCTCTTTGTCCCACGGGTCCGAAGCCGAATACGCCGCAATCGCAGCGGTAGACTCCTTCAAATCGAAATCGAACCAGGGAGAACTCAGGGCCTCCTGAACGGCACGATGCACTCTGTCATCTCCACGAGCGAGGCCCAGCCCAAACCTCGCTCGGGTCGCATCTCCGATAACTTGCCTGAATGCCCCGATATCCTGTCTGGACATGATTGAGGAGATGTCCATCGCCGGGCGGAGCATGATCCCGTTCAATATGCCGAACGCCCTCGACAACTGAATGTTCGATCCCAGCGATGAGAGCTTGTCGTTTGCGAACTCCACGCAGAGCGATGTGGACCCGAGAAGTTCGTTGAGCGCCTGGGAGGCGATCTCTCTTCTTCTGAAACTCTCAGCAGAGAAAGGCGATACGACATGTGCGATTGCAGTCACGCCCTTCGCTCTTGCTACGGAAGAAACGAGCTTGGAGCCGAGGCTCCCAGTCAAGCCTCCGAGACCGCACATAAGGAAGACTAGATCTGTATTGTTGAAGAGATCTGGAATCTCGTGTCCAACAATCTCGGGCATCTGCTTGAGGACCGAGGATGACGGGTCGGACAGGCCGATCAACCTATCCTGGCCAATAGCGAACTTCCTGTCGGCGTGGGACCGTGTGATGTCGGTCGAAGAGGTAGTGAAGGCAACGGTGGGGAATGGAGCACCCTCGATGATATTACACCCAGCACTGCCAATCCCGATGAGTTTCACCCGCAGGGGAAGTCTGTCAGGCGATTGAGAGAATCTCACTATTGGAGCTGGCATCCCAGCACGATTATGAGGTTGTGTCCATTTGAATCTTTCATGTGAAGCTCCTGTTCCTGTGGAATTCTTGTGATTCAACAGAAAGGGCCACGCTTAAGTAACATGAATGACATCCGTGAAGCCAGAGTCCTCGCCAAGCACTGCAGAACGACTGACCAGGCGACCCGCGAGGGCTTGCTTGAGTACCCGGTTGCGGCAATAACACTGGCTACGGTGCAGTTGGAATGGCAGACACACAGACAGATTTCCTGATCAGCATGGCAGTGGTCATTGCCATCGCGGCGATCATCGTCATTCTTTTCAACAGACTGAGACAGCCAATGATCCTTGGATACCTGGTCGCTGGGATAATTGTAGGTTTTGTCGCCAGGGACATCATCACCATCGAGGCGTCTGTCGAACAGTCCATCAGACTCCTCGCCCAGCTCGGAGTCATCCTGATCACATTCTCGATCGGGCTGGAGTTCAGCTTGAGGCAACTCCGCAGGATTGGAGTCGCGGTTGCCACCGCCGCAGCGCTCGAGATCGCGATGATGATAGGGATAGGATATCAGCTCGGCAGAGCTCTGGGCTGGTCGCCCCTCGAAGCGACGCTCCTCGGCGCAATGCTCTCCGTTGCTTCCACAATGATAGTCGTGAGAGCCCTCAAGGAAAGCGGAGGGCTAGATAACGAGAGGGCGCGCCTGATAGTCGGACTTCTTGTCGTTGAGGACCTAGCTGCGGTGCTAATCCTCGCGGCAGTCTCGGCGCTAATGACGGAAGGTAGCGTCAGCACGATCGACTTGACGGAGCTAGTCATGTGGATGGGAATATTCATAGGGGCATCAATAGTGATAGGAGTCGCCCTGGTACCTCCTCTCGTCGACTACGTCGGAAGACAGAGATCGAACGAGCTCCTCGTTATTACGGTGATTGGCCTGTGCTTTTCGATGGCGGTTTTCGCGGCGCTAATCGGGTTCTCTGTGGCCATCGGAGCTTTCGTCATGGGCGTCATCATCTCTGAATCGAAATATGTTGGAGATGTCATTCGCAGGATTGAACCGATAAGGGATTTGTTCGGTGCAATATTCTTCATCACAGTTGGAATGCTTGTCGATCCAACGGACTTCACTTCAATCACACTGTTGGCGACTGCGCTGATCATAGTGGTGGTGTTTGTCGTGGCAAAAATGTTTGCTTCCTCCCTGTCGACATTCGTTTGCGGTTTTGGAGCTCGAGCCTCAGTTGGAGCAGGCCTCGGGATGCTGGCAATTGGCGAGTTCTCGCTGATCATTGCGTCTCTCACCCTACCTCCGGTTGAAAGCGGAACGATCCCGTCGACATCGATCGATATCAGCCAAGAGCTCTATCCGATAATCGTTCTGGTGACCACGATATCCGCACTCATCGTTCCCTATACAATCAGATACACGAACAAGGCGACGGGCGCCCTGGAAGGACTTGTGCCAAGATCGATCCTCGTTCTGGCGTCATACCTGAACCTTGTAGTGAGGAATCTCAGGAGAAGATCTCAATCGTCTCTCCGGATATCAAACGAGATGAGGAGCAGTATATCGAGACTGGTTGCATACATTGTGATGATGGTGGCTGTGCTTGTTCTCGCATGGAGCATGATCCCGCACGTGGGAGATTATCAGAGGACGTTGGGCGTTTCCGAAGACTTGCTTCTTCTCGCTATCCTTACAGGAACCCTTGTGGTCGTCATATTTGGAATGTACGGAATATGGAGCAGGACCATCAGGCTGATTGAAATTGGCACCAGCGAGGCGATGCTGAATACGAAGTCGGCCGAGAACATAGGCTATCAAGCGACGGCAAGCACACTGAAGTTCGCCTTCCTGGCATTCTACATGATAGTCGGATTCATCCTGGTTTCTCCACTGATTGGTTCTCTCATTGAGCGAAACATCATGTTCGCAATCTTGGCTGGCTCCATCATCGCAATTGCCCTCGTGGCCCTCTGGAGGTCCGTCCAGACCATTGATTCGAAACTGGAGGAGATGTTCGTCCATAGGGAGGCTATGCCGTTCGGCGATTCCTCGAGAGACCTCGCTGAAATAGAGGACATAATTGCGGAGATGGAGAGTGGCAGGCGTTGAGGCTCGTCCATCTGTCGGACACTCACCTGGGCTTCGGCGCATACTCCAAACTCGATCCAAACGAGGCGATAAACCAACGGGAAGCCGACTTCTACCACTCGTTCCAGAAGGCCATTGACAAGACATTGGCACTGAAGCCAGACATAGTTGTCCACGCTGGCGATCTCTTCGACGGCGTCCGACCACAGAACAGGGCAATAGATTTCGCTCTGAGGCAGCTAATAAGGCTATCCGATGAGGGTATCGAAACCGTCCTGATTTCAGGGAATCATTCGACACCGAGACTTATGGAAACGGGCAGCATCTTTCGGATCTTCGAACATCTCCCCCATATACATCCAGTCCACGAACCTGGTTGTTCGAGAATCAAAATCGGAGACCTCACGGTCCATGCGATTCCCCACTCGGTCAGCCCAGCCCTTGCTGATGTAGTCTCCACGGCAAGGCGATCAGAAGAGACCAAGCTGAATGTTCTGATGCTGCACGCGGGCATCGTAGGATCTAACACATACAAGATGGATGAATTCAACGAGCAGACAGTTCCCATGGAACGGATCAAGGGAGACTGGGACTACATCGCACTCGGACATTATCACGAGTTCAAGAAGGTCGCATCAAGGACATATTACTCCGGCTCTACCGACAGACTCGGGTTCGGAGAACTGGAACAGGAAAAGGGAATAGTCGAGGTGAATCTAGATTCCGGTGAGGTCAAGTTCCATCAACTCGAAATCCGAGACATGATGGAGCTCCAGGGAATTGACGCTTCGGGGCTGGCCTCGTCGGAGATTCTGCGTGAAGCGAGGAGCATACTGAGCGGAGTTGCGATAGACGAGAAGATCGTCCGACTGGTTATCTCAAAAGTGGCACCCGAGGCATACAGATCTCTGGACATGCCCGCCATTAGGAGGCTCGGGAGCAATGCTCTGCACTTCGAGTTGAAGGTCGAACCAACTGAATCGGAAGCGATGAAGGAGAGCGGAACCACTCAGATAGGATTGCTTGCAGACGAATTCAAGAAGTATGTGACCACGCTCGACACATCTGATGAGAAAAAGTCCAAGCTCCTGACGATGGGCATTCCATACCTTACGAGGGAGGAAGAATGAGAATCTCCTACCTCGAGCTGAAGAACTACAGGAGATTCAGGCAGCTGAAGCTCCAGTTCCCAGACGGAATTGTGGGCATTCTGGGACTCAACGGCGTCGGCAAGACCACGCTGATAGAGGGGGTCGCGTGGGCCCTGTTCGGGAACGTTGACGAGGTCGTGAGGACATCGAGAGAGGGAATTCGCAGAGCTGGAGCAGCTTCCTCGGACTCCTGCTCCGCAGTGTTGGAGTTCGAGCTCGGTGACGCTGAATACAGAATAGAGAGAGAAATGGGCGGCAAGAATCTAACGATGCGCGCCGAGCTCAGGAACAAGGATAAGATCCTAGCACATGGCGATAAGCCTGTAAGAGAGATGGTCCAGAAACTGATCGGAATGGACCACAAATCATTCTTCACATCAGTGTTCGCAAGACAGAAAGAACTCAATGCGCTCCAGAACGTCGCCGCCGGCGAAAGGAAGAAGGTAGTCCTGAGGATGCTTAGGATCGATGGCATAGACTCAGTCCTGACCAACGTGCGCGCAGACAAGAAAGAACGACAGGCCAGAATTGAGGGCGCTGAGAAGACGCTGCTCACCGAGGACGGGAGAGAGCGTGAGAAGGTCCTTGTGGAGGCAATCCCGGAACTGGAGAGTGCACACTCATCTGCAGTTGCTGAACTGGAGTTGGCTGAGAAACGCGAAAGAGAGGTCACGAAGGAATTCGATCAACTGAAATTGAGAAGGAATGATCTCAAGAAAGATGTGGATGCGTACAATTCTGCCATTAGCGATCTCAAGGCGAAGCAGTCTCAGATCAAAGAGATGAGATCTCGTGAGAAGAACCTCGAATCTCGACTCTTCGAGGCGAATGAGAAGCTGTCCAGGCTTCCTGGATTGGAGGAGGAGGAGAAGGCCTGGAAGGATGTCGGCGCGAAGAAGGAGAGACTCGATAGGGACAAGGCAAACAACGGAAAGGCCAAGATGCTTGAGCAGGACATCGAGTCAGACCAGAAGGAGCTGAAGAGAAGGCTCGATGAGATTACGCAGTTGAAGGCAGGGAAGGCCAGCCCGGATGAATTGGCAGCGAAGCAGGATGAGACGGAGAAAGCGAAGACCGACTGTCAAGTGCGACGATCCGAGATTGCCACGAAGATCGGAGAGCTGAGGGCCAGAATTTCTGAGAAGAAAGAGGCGGCATCAAGGGACAGAAAGAAGCTCGATGAGATCAGGAGCGCAGGAAAGAAAGGGACATGCCCGACCTGTGAGCGAACACTGGAAGAGGCCTACGAGCTCCTAGTGAAGAAGTTGAGCGAGAGCTCTGCGGAATCGGAGAAGACGGTTAAGGAGACTTCGGAAATCGTGGCTACGCTTGAGGCCGAGCTTGGCGCTCTGTCCAGCAAGGAGGAGGCTCTGAGGAAGAGGGCGACAAACCTTGACAAGGAGCATACGAGAATCAGGCAGCTTGAGACATCCCTCGAGATGAAGGAAGGGGAACTCGCGGGGTTCAGGACCAGAATAGAGGAGAAGGGCAAGGCGCTCCGTGGGCTCGGGGACACCGCATTCTCCGAGGAGGAGTACGCCTCGGTCGTCAGGGATTTCGAGAGGCTCAAGCATGTGCACGACGAGTTCGTCGGACTCGCGAGCCTGAAGACGCAGGTGTCACATTACTCGAAGGATCTGGACGACATCCGGACTCTGATCAAGAAGAGCCTCAATGAGGAGAAGCAGTTCGCTGAGATCACAGAGACGCTTGAACCAAAGAAAAGCATGTTCGAGACAACCATGAAGGAACTTGACGAGAAAACATCAATCGTGAACTCGACAAAGGATTCAGTCAAGAAGGCCAGCCTCCAGAAGGAAAGAACCCGTGCAGAGCTAGAGCGGACGCGGAAGGAGATAGAAGAGATAACGAGAGTCAAGAAAGCCATTGGGAGCGACCGTAGGATGGTGGACGACCTCGCGCTTCTCGAGGATGTCCTCGCCAACTTCAAAGATCATCTAATTGGCAGAATCGCGCCAGCTCTCTCCGCGCTCACTTCAAGGAATCTGGACGCGATGACCGAGAGCAAGTACTCGAGGGTTGAGCTGGACGAGAACTATGAGATGCAGGTCGATGACCAAGGGACGATGTACCCCCTCAGCAGATTCTCTGGAGGCGAATCGGACCTCGCTAACCTCAGCCTGCGTCTGGCGATATCCGGGATCATAGCTGACAGGACTGGCGCGAGCCCAATGAACTTGCTCATTCTGGACGAGATCTTCGGCTCTCAGGATCCGAACAGAAAACGAAGTGTGATGACCGCGCTTTCGAGGCTGTCTGCGCAGTACCGACAGATATTCCTGATCACTCACATCGAGGACATCAAGGACTCGCTGAGCTCTGTCATAAGGGTCGAAGAGCAGGAGGATGGCACCAGCAAGGCCGTTCTCGTCAACTGATCTCAGGAGAATTCTCCCAACCGCTTCTGATCCTGGATGTCGATATCCTTCTCCTCGTGTTGGACGCCCAGGAGATCCATCATCTGGAACGCGTTCTTCACCGCCTTGGATCTCCCGTGGTTGTTGAAGTACACCCACGCTGTCTCGCAGTTCGAGACGATCTCTTCGAGGCGCGGTTTCCAACCGTCCAGCTCCTCGCGGGCGTACAGATAGTCGTACCTGTTTATCCTGAAATCGTCCTCTTCCTCATCCTTGAACCAGATGTCGTAGTTCCTGCCATGGAACCGCACATAGGCATTCTTGGAGGTCAGAGACCTCGTGACAGGAAATCCAGGACCGTCCACAATTGCATTCGCGACCTGGTACTCCTCCAAGGTCTCAAGGACATCCGAGGCGAGCTCGTTGCCCTTTTCGTTCAGCCAACTCCTGTGCCTGAACTCCACGGCATACGAGTAGATGTCGGTGTCCAGCATGTCGAACAAGGCCCTAAGCTTACCGAGGCTCTCCCTACCCTCTAGTCGGAAATATGGCGTGAGCTGGATGAGTACGCCACCCAGAAGTCCCTCGTCGGCCAACGGTTTCACGCATATCTGCTCAAAACTCGAGGCCTGCTCCGCAGCCTTCTCAGCGGATTCCTTCAGGATCGAATCATGAGTGACGAGCTGGGGCAGTTTCAAAGAAAACTGGAACCCTGGATGCTGTTTCCCCCTCTCAATCCACGACCTCACCATGTAGTCGTTCGGCACCCTGTAGAAAGTGGAGTTGATCTCCACTGTGGAGAAGTACTTGGAATAGTACGAAAGCCACTCGCCCTTCTTCTTGGCCAGTTCTGCAGGGTAGAACCTGCCAACCCAGTCATCGTAGGACCACCCGGAACAGCCGATCAGAGCGGCCATCGGATTTTCGGATGTTCTGTGGGTATAAAAAGGATTCCCCATGGCCAGATGAATGTGGATAGTCGGGAATCGAAGCAGGCAACATTCTGGAACTCAGAGAGTCCTTGCATATCTGGAAAGGATGCCCAGGGCGATCACGGAGATCCACTGGTCCTTGACCGGGTGAGGTCTTTCTGACTGACTCCAGAGACCGTCCGACTGGCGGCAACCGAGTATCCATTTGATGGGTTTCTCCATGCGTGGATCTTCGGCACCGAAACCCATCCAGGTTAGCAGATCCAGGGCACACAGGCCGCTTCCGAAGTAAGTCGGGTATCTTAGCTTGGTCCAATTCGACGCTGAGTGGTAGAATGAATAGTGGTAGTTCTTCTTGAAGAACCTGTCAAGGAAGAACTCGGCCCCGCGCTTAACGGCCTTGGATCTGGTCAGATCATCACTCTGGAGAAACCCGCGCACGACCATCATCGTGCTCCATATGCAGCTCGGGATGAGGTCGTGTTGCGACGGATCGTAGTCTGCGATCTCGCCTTTCCTGATCAGGTTCTGGAAATCCGCCACGCGCATCTGTCGGTACTGAGGAAGATATCTCAAGTCCTGCTCGTACGGAATCAGCCAGCCACCGTCCTTTCTCTGCATCTTAAGAAGCCAACGCACCAGCTTCTTGATCCTGGGATTGGTCTCCTCTCCGAAGTGCAGCAATCCCCGAAGGGCGTATCCGTTGTAGTGCGGAAGTGGGTATGCGTCCGTCCACGGGCCAGGAATGTATCCTTCGTCCGTCTGCCAGCTCAGGATCTTCTCAACGCATGCCTGAATATGACCCTCATCTTTGCCCGCATTGAACTCGCTGAGGGTGAAGAGGTTCCTGAGCATTGTGACGTAGGTCCACCCGACGGGGGGACCGGGGCCCCTCTCCTCGGCGAGCCTTCTCATTCGGGATATCGGCCACGTGCCATCAGCCTGGAGTGACTGGAGCAGTTTGACGCGGGGCGGATATGTCTCGCACTCCTTCAGAGCCTTCTGGATTGACGAATCCTCGCGGCTCTCAGACATCACGTCCCAATAGATGAAGTAACGGACGGGGGGAATCGATATCTGGAGGAGTCTTCGAGTTGACTCTTCGATGATCGGCTCAAGCTCTGAGCGGCGCATGGGCACATCCAATATCCCCCAATGCCCAGATACTACTTTCTCTTGTTGGCGACTTCCGCTAAGAAAAGAATATATCCCAGAAGGTGCTAGTTCACTCTGCCTGGAATACTATGCTGCTGACATACATGATGCAGTGTTCCGACACCAGGCAACAGTGCGCCGTAAATGGGTCCCTCTATGAATCATCGGTGTGACACCGAACCGTGTGTAGGGGACAACGCGTCGCACAACAACCCCCTGGAGGGTCAGGGCGGCGAGATTGCCTTGGCATGCCATGAACCGCACTGTTACACCAGGGGGACAAATCCACTTATCGTTTGTTCCGCCTGTGTTCCTGCACCAACATCCGCAGCCATCTCTCTGAATCGTCAAAGTGCGTGAACAGTCTCTCCTGTCGCCTGAACTCGGCCGTGTGATGGATCCGCCGGACACGCGCACCGTCCGCCGGATTCACGTAGTGGAGCAGTTCGTGGTACACAACGAACTCGAGCACGTATCGGGGAATGCGCTCCGAGTCAAGCACAGTGTTCACCGCCAGAAGGCCAAGTGGTTCGAAGAAGAATCCTAAACGCTGTCTTGGCGATTCACGGGACCATGCCAGGGTGAGCTCAGGCAATCTGCCGGAAAAATAGAATGCATTGACATACCTGAAAACCGTGCCGAGGTCTCGGTGCTCCCCAGCATGGCACACCGATATGTGTCTGGCCCGCTTGAGATACTCAGAACGCTTCTTCTGCCAGAGACGAATCGAACCTGAGTATTCGAGATAGGGACCGTCGCGATCATGGCTGTCGTCTATATCATGTGCCCGACAAAGAAGATAGTGCGCGAGAGAGCGGAGCACATAATCGGGCGCATCATCAAGATAGTCGCTTACCTTGAACCTGTACCTCGCTCCTTCCTTACTCCAGACGTGTTTCAGCTCTGAGTAGCGATGGAATTCCGCGATAGGCTCTCGGACCCCTAGCTGAATGCTGGCCTCGTGAAACGCCTGTTGCAGGTCCACGCGGAAAGTATGGCCGAATCTCTTAATAATGCTGGCTGCCAATCGGTGGCCGATGGATTCGGCGGACAATACTGGTATGGCGCGAAGGTCAACGCGCAGGCGTTGGCAGATCGGAGCTATATCGAGGCTGATTGCGGTCTCTGTTGTGCTTGGGTTCATCATTTCCGGATCGAGTACTTCAATCGCATCGGAGAACCAGACATCGACATCTTCACAGCAGATAATTGATGAGGTCTCTGGGAGCGAGATAATGGATTCAATAGTGGATCTGCAAGATTTCGGCCCAGCCGCTGGTATCAGCTCCAGGGCGTACTACCTGAACTCGACAGACAACGCGTCAATCTACATTCACGACCGGCTGATGGATCTTGGCCTGTATGTGAGATACCAGACGTTTGTGCTGTCTGGGCATGAGGTGAGGAACGTCATAGGAGTGATGAACGGCACAGACCCCACGGCCAACCAGATACTGTTCGGGGCTCATTACGACAGCGAAAACTACCTCGTTCGCAATCTGAGCGCAGCAGTCCAGGCATACGGAGCAGCGCCCGGCGCGGACGATGACGCATCTGGAGTCGCCGCAGTGTTGGAAATAGCGCGCGTCTTGCACGTAAGGGATTTCAGGAACACCATCAAGTTCGTGGCGTTCACCGCTGAAGAAGGAGGGTATGACGACTCAGGCGGCCTGAAGGGAAGCGGCGAATTCGCATCGTCGGAGCGGACTGCTGGAGTGTCTTACGCTGGCACTGTCATAATGGACATGATTGGATACAAATCGGGAAACGAGAACGCCCTGACCATCGTCAAGCAAGGGGGCATCAATTTGTTTGCCGATTCCATCATCGATGCTGTCAACAGATACGGGATCGATCTCTCAATAGTGCCCCATGTTGACCCGATGTCAGCTTATAGTGATCACTACCCATTCTGGACCTCGGGCTACCCTAGCATACTCTTGATCGAGCAGTTCACGGCCTACGGAGACCCTGTTAACCCGTACTATCACACCGCAAACGACACATATGACAAGCTATCTGAGGACCAACTTGTCGCCGCGGCGAAGGCAACGGTCGGCGGTGCTCTGAACCTCCTGACACCAGACGAGAGAGACGGAATCAGCATCTACCTGGTCGTCTTGGTCGTCATCATAGTAGCCGTGACCATTGCGTATGTCGCCACAAGAACGAAGAAGGTTGAATGAAGATGGCAGAGAGCGAGAATGGACGATCAAAGAGACAGTATCCAGACAGACCTATGGTCGGGGTGGGAGCCGTTGTGATCAAGGACGGTAAGATCCTAGTTGTCAAGAGAGCGTTCGAACCCGGGGCCGGGAAATGGAGCGTCCCGGGAGGACTCGTGGAATTGGGTGAGAAGCTCTCCGAAGCGTGCGCAAGGGAAGCGGAAGAGGAAACCGGCCTGAAAGTCGAGGCACTCGAACTGATAAACGTCTACGACATGATTGACAACGACGAGAAGGGAAAGATCAGGTATCACTATGTGCTGGCCGACTACCTTGCGAAGCCTGTCGGGGGCTTGGAGAAGACGAGCGTCGAAGTGACGGACATGAAGTGGGTGACCTACGAACAAGCGAAGGCGATGGACCTAACCCGGACAGCGAGGAAGGCGCTTGAGGAGTTGTTTGGTGGAATCAAGTACTAGTCGAGACCAGGAATCGTAGCTCTCTCAATCACATCCTGAGGCATCTGAGAACCTGCCTTCTTCGCTCTAGCAGTCCTGAGAACCAGGACAGGGACATCCACGGACCGTATGATCCGGTCATAGACCGCTCCGAACATTGATATCTCGAGCGCAGATTGAGGTCCCGCTCCCATCACCAGGATATCGCAAGCGCGGGCATACTCCAGCACGGTATTCACGAACGCTTTTGAGTGCACGTACTTCACGCGGCACGGGACCTTGACGCGATCGCTCATCTTGACCAGCCGTTCCGCGTTTCCCCGAATCAACGCGATCTGCCTGTCGTCTGTGATAACAGCGAGCAGATCTATGGTAGCTCCGAATTCCTTAGCGATTGGCAGAGCCAGCAACAGAGCCTTCCTGGTCTCGAAGTAGTTGCCAAGGACGACGAGGATGCTCTCGATGTTCTTGCTCTGCCTCTTGGTCTTGATTATTACGGCGTCGCAGGGAGCTTCCCTCACTACACGATCCAGGTTCCTTCCGAGAATAGTGCCACCCCGCCTTCGTGTCCCTTTCCAGCCAAGGACAAGGAGGTTGGCGGCCTCATGCTCGGTCTGATCGAGTATCGATCCTGCCACATCATACGAGACCGTCACCACAGGTCGCACTTTCACCGTTGTCGGGGCGATCTTTATCGTCTTCTTCAGGCTCGCTACGACCTCGTCGACATACTCCTTACTGATCGCTTCCAGAGGAAGAGCTCTCGGGACCTCCACTATCTTGTTGACAGTGAGCTCACCGTTGAAGTACCGGGCGAATATCCCGGCCGATTCGACCAATCGCAGGTCGCCCAAATCCTCGAGAGCCAAGAAGACCCTGTAGCGTTCGATCTGCGCTCTGGTCAGAGGACGCTGCGGGACGCGCTTCTGCTCGGCTATGGATGGATATTCTTCTTCGGGTCTCGCAAATGCGGCAACGACCAAGCCGATCATGATCCAAACCGCTGCGATGTACCACGCCACCGGGACCAGCCACCACAGGTAGACTGCGACGCCCAGCATCGATGCGATGCCGGCAACGGGAAACAGCGGAAAGAGCGGAGTTCTGAACCCGATATCGATTTCCGTCAGTCTGTTCCTGAGCTTGATTGAAGCCAGGTTCGCGAGCGTGAAAAGTAGCAAGAATACGACAGAGGTCGACGCGACGACAATCTCGAAAGGGAAAAGGATGGCCATGAACAGCATGATTCCGCCTGTTATGACAATCGCCTTGTGAGGTATCCTCCTAGTCTTGTGGATCACCCCGAAGACTCTCGGAAGGGAGCCGTCCCTTCCCATCGCAAAACTTACCCTCGACGAGGAGAAGACCGTAGCATTGAGAGCCGCAATGGCAGACAGCGTTGCCCCGAAGATCATCAGCGGAGCGCCCACGATGGGTATGACACTCGCGGCGACATTGATCACAGCGTCCTTGCCCGCGGCCCCGACGGCCTCAACGCTCCAGTTCGCTATCAAGGAGAATGCTACGGCGATGTATAGCAACGCCGCCACTGCAACCGATATGAAGATAGCCTTCGGTATGTTCCGCTTCGGATCCTTGACCTCCTCCCCGCACTGGACGATTATCTCGTAGCCTTCAAATGCTATGATCGTGAAGCCCATGACCATCAGAATGTTCGTGACGTTCTTTCCCTCAGAGATCAGTGGCGTGAAATTGTCCAATACATGAACACCCTTGACATCCAGCGCGGCGAGCACACAGAGAATAACGAAGAAACTGACGATTGCAATTTGGACGGCCGTTACCACAGATCCGGTCCTTCCAGTAGCTCCTACCCCGGAGTAATTGACCCCGAGGAAGAACATGATGGCACCCGTCGCAAACGCTTTGACGATGAAGTCGGGAGACAATCCCAACACGTCTATGTCGAAGTAGCGGAACATGGCGGACATTGCAAGCCCGAAACCAAGTGAGTAATAGCTGCATGCAGCAGTGTGCCCAAACCACGAGAGCCATCCGGACATGAACCCTGCAGGATTCGGAAGCCCTCTCTTGGCCCAAAGATAGCCCCCACCCGCCTCCGGAAAAGAAGAGCCAAGTTCAGCATAGGTTCCTGCTGTGAATATAGTCAGGATGCCGTTGAGCGCGAAAACCACCATGACAGCCGCGCCCACTTCTTTCGTGGCCACTCCGACGAGGACGAAGATGCTTGTTCCTATCATCGCTCCGATGCCGATCAATGTGACATCGACGAGGCCAAGATCGCGCCTCAGTGTGACAGTGACGTCATGACGAGAAGAGGAGCTAGACATCTGGACTCATGTGATGATTTGTACATGGTATAAGCCTTTGCGGTGGTGTTTTTGTAGGCTTTTCCCGAGTCGCCAGTGTCGTGTGCAAATGGTCGGGATGACCACATGCGCACAGCAATTGAGAGTAACACTGTCAGACTGAGACCAGGAGCTGCCGGCGGTGAGGCAGTTCGAACCTCAGGCATATTAGGGAGGACCTCGGACATCCTAGGCTTCCTTGCTCAGGATGTCGACCCACTCCTCCTCGGCGATCTTCTCCTCTTCCTGCCACGCTCCAGGAGTGTAATCCTTGACCATGAAGTCCTGAAGCATCTTGTCGACTCCTTTCACCGTCTTCGCAGTCCCGTTCCAATGGCTCAGCATGTCCTTGTAGCGCTCCTCGATGTCCCTCAGGAGCATTGTGAGCGTATCGAACGTATCCTTCTGTGGCCACCCCGAATAAATGAGCGCAAGGTAGGCGGATGTCCCCTTCTCTATGACCACGTTCGAATCACCAATTTCGAGCTTCTTCAGTCCGACCTCTCCTTTCTGGAACGAGTCCCGGACGAACTCCTGGACGGCTGTGAACATCGCGCTGACCACGTCCTTGTCCAAGTTCGTGGCCTCCTCTCTTGTGACATGCGCAACGAGCCTGCCGTCGTTGTGGATCAAGAACAGATTCTCCAGTTCATATGGTCTGGGAATCCTCATCGCGAGGAAGTATGCGCCAACGGCTGATGCGAGCAAGACAAGCGGGAACGAATACGGCCAACCTATCTTCTCGCCCATCGTTTTTGAAATCCCGACCCTGAAATCGACCTTGTTGGATTCAAGTGTGCCCTCAGATGCCCATATCGTGACGGTAATCACGTCAGCATTCTTCGGCAAGCTGATGTAGAGAAATCCGTCGACGTAGATCGCATTGGTGGGGCTGCACTCGATCGTGAGATTGGTCCAGACGTCGTCGCTGTCGGTCAAGTACTGGGTGACGACAATCCGGAAGTTCCTCGGCCCGCCTTTGATGATCTTGTCTGGGATTGGAGAGATAAATGGCGAATCATCGACTTCGGTCACGGTCACGTAAGCGCGGATCGAAGCCCAGGCACCATGAGGATCAACCGCCTTTATTGTGAGAACTTCTATCCCTGACCAGTTGATCCCGGCAGTGAGGTTGACCACGCCGTTCGGATAAGTCACTGGGTGAATGTTGGTGTAACCGGATATTGACAAGGTCAACTGATCATCGTCCAGGTCGCGGAATAGATCTCCTATTCGGATGGTATCGTTCAACCAGCTATCCTCTGGGAAGGAATAGATCAGCTGCTCGACGCTCTCAGATATCACTTCAGGTGGCGAATTGTCGGAAACCCAGACAGTGAACTTCTGAGCCCCTGATGTACTTCCTTCCGGATCGGTGACCGTCAGGTAAACGTCGACATCATAGAGTCCCGCGTAGGAGGGTCCCGACAGGCTCGGAGGGAAGAGTATCTCCAATCGATGGGCACCGGTCATGCTAACAGAATGCGTGACATGAGGGTCGCTCAGAACATATGTGAGAGAATCCAACGAGTTGTCCGGATCCAGCACATAATGGCTTATGTAGAGGAAGTATGCCGAGTCGTACTTGACATGTATGTCCTCGATTTGAGAGACAACGGGAGGGTCATTGACTGGCGTGACTATGACAGTAACAGAGTCGGTTTTCAACGCCCCAGTTGGGTCCGTAGCCATGAAGACTCCCTCAGTTGTTCCTGACCATTCCTCCGGGGCGCTGAGGTACACATCGTGTGAAGTCTGGTTGATTTCGAAGTGGATGTGCTCGAAGCCGTTTGTGAAGAAGAGCGCGTCCTCATCGCTATCGAAGAAGTACATATCGAGGTTGAACTGCCAGATGTGCATTTGCCCTTCATCGATGCGCAGAGGATCTGGCAGGCTCTGATTTAGCTCCGGGGGAGCGTCAGTGGTGACCCAGACGATTGTATCGAACGACGAAGAATCGACCTTGTCGCTGAGTCTCATAGTGACGAAGTTGAAGTAGCTCTGTTCGCCGTTCTGCTTCGGGAACAAGAATGTGGCTATGAGGCCGTTGAAGTAGATGTATGGGACTGCCGTTCCAACTTGCGTATAGACCGCGGAAAGAACGAGATCCGACTTTGGATTGTCAATATCGGTCACATAGTACGTGTAGTTGAAGGTGTATGATGTGTCAAATTTAACGTATAGAGTGCCTGGGGGACTGTTGACGAACAGCGGCTGATCGTTGACAGCATCAATGTCGACGGTCACTATTTTGTAAGCCCGAAAACCCTGCGGGTCCACAACCCACAGTCTGAAGGTATCCTCTCCTGATTGATCCCTTTGCGTGTAGAATTCCAGTATCGCGTTCGACGAGGGGTTGTGAGAGATGAAGTACAGTGTTGTGTTCACATCTTCGACCCACCATGTCAGATCGGCAGTGCCGTTCTTATGGTGCCAATAGTTCGCCAGGCTCTGTTGCCATGAGCCGCTGTCCTCCATCCGACTCTGGGCAGGTATATCGTCCGAGAACCAGGGTCCGTTGGGACTTGTCTGCACAATGACATTGAGCGTGCCAACCACACTGTTGAGCCTGCACCTTATCACCCCTGTCTCGGGAATGTAGCCAGCGGTGTACGTGGCCGAGGGACCCGCCCAAACGAGAGAACCGGTCGTCGTGGTGTCCCAAGTCGCTCCCGATATGTCTACGGTGTTTCCATATAAGTCATAACCTGTGGCGTTTAGCACCTGAGACTCGGCCTCGCCGATGCTCAATGGATACCTAGGCGACGAGATGACGATCCTGTAGAGAGCGCCGACTGAGACCTCTATCTTCACGGAATCGTAGATGGCCGTGGCGTTGTCTGTGCAGCTGATGTTGCTGAATCCGATAGCGGAGGCTGTGAAGGTCACGTTGTAACCGTCGATGCCTGTCCAAGAAATGTATCCTGAGCTACCCTGAACCTCCCAATATGGTTCCCAACTTGTGTTGGTGTTCCCCAGAGAGTCTGTGGCTGTGACTGTGAATTCTATGAAATTGCCCGCAGCTACTGTCTGATTGTCTCCAGGAGAAATCGTGACATTGTCCACTGGACCAGGGTGGATTGATATCGGCTCGCTCCAGCCAATATGTAGTCCATCGGACGCTCTGATCCGGATGGACTCCTCACCGAAATCGTAGCTCTGGCTCATGTTGACAATGCGCCCAGAATCTGCCAATGTGAACACTACAGAGGTGTTCGACAGCGCTCCTTCTCCTGGCCAAGTCATGTTGGCAGCGAAGGCATCGAGCTGGACGAGCCCTACCCAATCGGATACAACGGCGTTCGAAGCATTCATGGCGGTTATGTTCATTCTGAAGTACTCACCAGCGACCGTCGATGACGGCGCTGTGATCTGGAAGTGGTCGACCGTGACTATCGTGAGGGAAGCTGTCAGCCAACTCGGGCTTCCTTGCGGGTCGGCGGAGGTGACATTGATGACGTAGAGACCTGCCTGCAGCCTGGGCAGGGTTGATTGGAACCGCACCCACGAAGGATTTGAGGATGGATCGGTGAGATTGAGGGTCATCCAGAACGGATAGACCACCACTGTGCCGTTACCAGCATATGATACTGAAGCGGTCGCCCCAACGATTTCGTAGGCCCCGAACGGATTAGACACATTTGCCACGAGGACTGGGTCCTCAAGGTCCGAGAACGTGCTTCGTGGGAGTCCGACTGAATCCTGTGTGAATGCGTTGTCAACGGAGATGAAGGTAGTCGTGGTGAGTGTAACGTACGAATCCATGGAAGACCGGTCATACATGATGATCAGCCAATCGTTCTGCGAGTCGCCTCTCTGAAGCGTGAGCACCAGGCTGTGACCTGCGAGCAGTGTATACGACACGCCGCTCAGCGTCACTGCGTACCGTTGGAAGTCGGCATAGAAGGGGCCGTTCAGGGGAACATCGTTCCGGCCTATCTCGGTCCAGAGTGCGGGGTCGCTCCATTCTCCGGGCCCTGCATCGAAGAAAATCGCGTTGATGATCGTGCCGGAGTCGTTACCCCTTGATCTAGCCCATACCGAGGTGCTCAGGTCTCCAGTGAGAATGACGTCCTTGTTCACTGACGGGGCCAGAATCCAGTGGTGCCATCTCTGGGGCGGTACGTTCTTGCGGATTGAGACGCCATCAAGTCCATCGTTGTCATAGTCCCAATTTGACTGGACGAATGTGGTCGAGGAGTTCAACCAATCGTGAGGATGTACGATGTAGGTTCCAGAATCGTGGAGATGAAAGACCCTCGTCCATGCGGGTACGGAACCCGCCTCAGCAACTTCCACAACTGAGTTGGGAAGTACCGCGAACGGGGAGACCACGACGATAATAGCGAGGAGCGCAGCAAGTACTCTCATAAGTCGATGGCATGGAGTGCTCCTCCGAGCTATATGGACATTTCCAAATCCGTCAGGCAAAAGAGACTACGCTCCTTGTGCGAGGCTTAAATAGCCCATGCTGGGTTTATAAGCATTCTTGGACTGTTATCAGGCCTGGTAATGCGAAGGGGTCGGCTACTTCATTTTCTCGGCCATTCCGATGGCCAGGGCCTTGAACACATTCTCCACGTTTTGCCCGGTTTTCGCGCTTGTCAAGAAGGCCTTCGCCTTGTATTTGGCGGCAAGATCGTTGAAATCCTGTTCCTTGACCACCCTGTCGTTCTCAAGGTCCGCCTTGTTCCCAGCGAAGACTATGGGCACGTCCCCTGCCACATCTGTAAGGGCCTTGATCCAGTACCTGAGCTCCTCAAGGGTCTCCTTGTTCGTCAGATCGCAGACCGCGATGGCGCCATGAGCGCCGAAGAAGTACGCCTCTCGCAGCAACTCTCTGAACCCCTTCTGCCCCATGATATCCCAGACGAGCATCATTACCTTTACCTGGCCATCCTTGCCGTCGACGTCGACGATCTTCTTCGTGACCTTGGTTCCAATGGTAGCGATGTATCTGTCGTCGAAGACGTCAAGCACGAACCTTTTGATAAGGCTCGTTTTCCCTACGCCTGCGTCCCCAATAAAGCAAACTTTGACTTTCATCAGGTCGTCTTCAGCCATCAGATTACCCTCCAACTGGGGGTTCCTAAGCTCGGATTGCAGGTAAATGCCCTCTACGCTTTTTAAGCCTTTGCTACTGATTCTGGCTTGTTGGAATGTGCCAGATAGTGCGTTTTTTCATATTTGACAACCGGAAAGCCCCTGACTGTCCGATGGTTATTTCATGGTCCCCGTTCGTGCACGTTCTCGATGGACCCGAACCCGCTCAGAGCCGCTCTCGAAGCATCCGTTGGAAGAGCGATCAGCGGCGAACCGAGAGTCGCGGTCGCGTATTCGGGGGGGCTTGACAGCTCTATCCTAGCGCACCTTGCGGCTAGAATCTCCGAAGTCAAGTGCTACACGTGCGCAACCGAGGGCTCCTATGATGCGAAGAATGTCGGCCAATTCGCGAAGCTTGAGAGGCTTCAGCTGTCATTAATACTGCTCTCCGAAGAGGCGGTGAAGGCTGCCGCAGTAAGAGCGTCTAAGCTTCTGAATTCCCGTGACCCCGTGAGGGTCGCCTACACCATCCCGATCCTCTGCGTTCTCAGCAGCTGCACGGAGAGACTCGTGCTCACAGGTGGTGGGGCGGACGAGCTTTTCGGAGGATATGCCAAGTACGTTTCTGTCAAGGATCCGACAGCCATGATGTCATCGGACATCGACAAATTCACTTCTGAAGCCGGACTGCTAGCCAGTGAAGCTGCATCAATGGGGAAGAGAATCGCGTTCCCTTTCATGTCGGAAGAGATGAGATCGCTGGCATCAGAGATCCCTCTGGGGGACAAGATACAGGGAAAAAGCAGGAAGGTTGTTCTCAGGGAGGTGGCGAGATTGTTGGACCTACCATCTCATGACCGGCCAAAGAAGGCCGCTCAGTACAGCTCCGGAGTGATGAGGGAGATGGAGAGGCTCGCGAAGCGGGAAGGCATGGGAGTATCGAGCTGGACTGCGGCACTTGTGTTGATGCAGTCTCACTAATTTCGAAGTCCAAAGCACTTAAGAATCCGAACCATCTGTCCCCTTGTGATGGATTACCTGGAGTTCACCAGCTGGATGTTCGGACTCGAGAGATTCGGTATCAAACTCGGGCTCGACAACATCACTGAGTTCCTCTCGAGGATCGGTAACCCACACAAGCAGCTGAAATCGGTTCATGTCACAGGCACGAACGGAAAAGGCTCCGTATGCGCGTTCACGGAGAGGATCTTGAGGGAGCACGATCTGAGGGTTGGGCTCTACACATCTCCTCACCTTGTAGATTTCAGAGAGCGGATCATGATCAATGGCAGAATTATCTCGGAGAAGGACGTGGTACGCCTCGGGACCGAGTTGAGAGCAGTCATGGAGGAGATGTCCCAGGAAAACGGCGAGAAACAGCTCACATTCTTCGAATTCACTACCGGTCTGGCGTTCAAGTACTTCGCTGAGAAGAACATCGACTTGCTGGTCGCAGAGGTCGGTATGGGAGGCCGGCTGGACGCCACAAACGTTCTGTCTCCGTACGTCTCGGCCATAACGAGGATTGGGCTGGAGCACACGAACTATCTGGGAAACACCATCCAAGATATAGCCCGGGAGAAGGCAGGGATAATCAAGACCGGATCGACAGTCGTAACCTGCGAGAGGGCACCTGAAGCGCTGACGGTGATTGCCAGCGTGTGCGACAAGAAAAAGGTCGTCCTCAGAAGAATCGGGAATGATTTCAATGTGGGCGAAGTCGAACAGACGCTGCGTGGAACGACATTCGACTACAGCGGCAACAGGTCCTTCAGAGGCCTTAGGACGCGCTTGATTGGAGGCCATCAAGCGGAGAATGCGGCAACTGCGATAGCGATCATCGAGGATCTGTCGAAAAGGAGTTTTTTCGTGACGGACGAGGAGATCAGAAAGGGACTGATGGCCACGAGATGGCCCGGGAGACTGGACGTGGTTTCTAAGAAACCACTCGTGATTTTCGATGGCAGCCACAACCCCGACGGAATCTCCACGACCGTGAAGACCCTCAAAGAGCTGAACGCTACGCCTTTGACATACGTCCTTGGGTGCATGGATGACAAAGACGCGGACAGCATAGTCAAGGCATTGTCACCGACGGCGACGATGATCATCTCGACGCAAGCGAAGTACAAGAGAGCGCTCCCGAGCAAGTCATTGGAGCTGGTTGTCAAGAATCATTTCTCAGGGGAATCAATAGAGGTCAATGATGCATGGGTCGCATTCGAACGAGGGATTGAGCACATCGCAGGAAAGGGCCTTTGCGTGATTGGCTCTCTGTATCTTGTCGGGGAAGCCATCCAGTGGTGGCAGTCAAGGAAGGATGGAGCCACAATCGCATCTCACAAGGTATAAATTACGGCTGTGTATTGAACCTCTCTGCACGCGGCTGTAGTGTAGCCTGGTTATCACTTGAGCTTGCCAAGCTCAAAACTCGGGTTCAAATCCCGGCGGCCGCACTTCTAACCACTCTCAACAATATGCCTTCCTGACGGTGGCAACTCCCGAGGGAAAGTTCATTACTTCCAAGGCCTTGGCCCTGGACGGGACCAGATGACATCGAACCGTGCGGCTCGAATGGAGGATCGGAAGGTCCCTATGAAGCGGTGAGTCGATGAAAGTCGTCCAGCTAGGATGTGGGATATGCGGTTTGGTTTGCGCGGAGCAGCTCGCGAAGTACCCCAAAGTCGATAGCCTGATTCTTGCAGATTCGAAGATAGAGGGGGCACAGGCGCTCGCAGATCGGATGAAAACCGATGTAGTATCAGTCAAGAAGGTCGATGGGACTGATCCGAGGGCAGTCAAGACTCTCCTCAAAGGCCAGGATATCGTCGTGGCAACGATGCCATGGCGACTAAACCGAATAGTAATGGAAACGGCTGCCAAAACAGGTACGGACTACGTAGATTTCGGGATGCCCGTGGACAGTACGGGACCAGAGTTCGACATGCTCTCCGATATGTGCGTGAAATCCGGGATCGCGGCATTGGTGGGCATGGGCGAGGAACCTGGAATGTCCGACGTGTTCGCCATGCACGCAGCCAGCAAACTCGATGTCGCTCATGAAGTCCACATCTATGACGGCGACAATGGAAGCGTAGACGGCCTAGAGTTCTTCTCGACATGGTCACCGGTCGACCTGCTCGACGAGACAAGCGTTCCAGCCGCCGTCTTCAGGAACGGGAAAATCGAGTTCATACCCCCCTTGAGCGCGAGACTGGTCTACGATTTTCCTAAGCCGCTCGGCCCGCTTCCCGTGTACAAGACGAACCATGATGAAACCTACTTCATGCCGATGGGCATCAAGACGCTTAAGCAAGCATCGTTCAACATCGGGATAGACGACAACTTTGCGCATGCCTCCACCCTGTTCAGGAAGTGGGGTCTGCTGAGCAAAGACCCGATCAACGTCAGAGGTACCAAGGTGGTCCCCCTGCATCTCGTTGCTGCGCTCCTTCCGGTCCCGGCGAGCTTCGCAGACAAGGTGAAAGGCCACACTTGCTTTGTAGCTGAGGTCTCAGGTGAGAATAAGGGAAGGAAGACGAAGGTCAAGATGTGGATCATGATGTCTCACGAGGAAGCATACAGACTGCAGAGGACGAACGCAGGCGCCTATTTCGTTGGCACCGGTGGGGCCATTGCCACGGAGATGTTGATAGATGGGGAAGTCAAGGAGAAAGGAATCGTCATCCCTGAGCAGCTCTCTCCAAAGAGCTTCCTCGCACGCATGAAGAAGAGGAATATCGAAGTGCACGAAGAGATCATTCCGCTCTGAGCAGAGGATTCGCGTTCCGCTGCGGAGCCTGACATCCGGCCCTCACTTCTTCCTCAGAATGACCTTCTGCACTTCTCTCCGTCCGGCGACTGTGCCAAAGGTGACTCGCCTCAAAACGCTCACTTCGGAGATCAACTCCATGCCGCCGAAAAGCGCCGGAATTTCCCCCTCCTGGAAGTAGTGCGTCACAATCCCGTTCCCGCGCTCGAAAGTCGAATCCTCTATCTCAGTCCCTTCACCGAACCTTAGGTCGGCTCTGCCAAAGACTTCGACTAGCAGGACACCGCCATGCCTGAGTACACGCGACATCTCGGCAGCAGCCTTCCTCCTGTCGGCAACCGTAAGATGAGAGAGCGAATGAACGCAGGAGACCGCGTCGAATTTTTCTTGTTCAAATGGCAATGAACCTATGTTACATTCTACCAGATTAACAACCCTATCAGGATCTCTCTGCAACCTGAGCGAGAGCAGCGCTTCCCTGGAAAAGTCGCATGCGACAACATCGCACTTACGGGACAGAAGCTCGGTCGTCTTCCCGTCCCCGCACCCGGCATCCAACACCAGCATGCCCTCACGCAATGACTTGTCCAGAGGGCCAATATCTCCACTCCCGCCGTACTGAAGCCCGTGCTTTGAGTAGAGCCTCTGCCACGCATCCCTGGATTTCGACATGAATCGACCTTCCGACAACGTCAGAACAGTGTGGGAGTCAGGTGATTGACGCTGTATGGGGAAGAGGGGATTAAAATACTACCAACAGTCTAACTCGGGAGCAATACGGAGAGAGGAAGACTGAGAGCTTGGATTTCAATTCGATCGTGACAGACCCACAGCTTCAGAAAGCGATCAGAGAGCTGGAATGGGAAGAACCAACACCGGTGCAAGAACTGGTGATACCCCTTGCGAGAGCGGGCAACGACCTGATGGCCCAGGCTCAGACCGGGACGGGAAAGACAGGTGCATTTGCCATACCGATCATAGAGAAACTGCGTCCGAACAAACGCATTCAGTGCCTCGTGCTAGCACCGACGAGAGAACTGGCCATACAGGTGGCCGGCGACTTAGGTGACATGGGCAAGCATTCGAACGTGCACACGGTCCCGATATATGGCGGACAGTCCATCAATGTCCAGACCGATAAGATAAGACGGGGCGTGGAGATCGTCGTCGGCACACCCGGAAGGCTGATGGACCTGATGAGACGTGGCGAACTGTCCTTCGATGATGTGCGGTTCCTGGTGCTTGATGAAGCGGACAGGATGCTGGACATGGGATTCATTGACGACATCGAGTGGATTCTCCAACAGGTCCCGAAGAATCGACAGACGATGCTTTTCTCTGCCACATTGCCGGACACGATCAAGGAGCTGGCGCGCAGGTACATGAGGAACCCCAAAGAGGTCATAGTCAGCCCAGAGTCCCTCACGGTGCCCCAGACAGAGCAGGTGTACATCAACGTCGGCAGGAGGAACAAGCTGTGGGCGCTCTGCAGGATCCTCGACACAGAGAAGCCTCCGCTGGCCATGGTGTTCTGCTCGACGAAGAGAATGGTCGACATGCTCGCGGACAAGCTCAGGGCCTACGGGTATTCCGCTGATTCAATTCACGGGGACCTGACGCAGACGGCGAGAGACAAGGTGATGGCCAAGTTCAGATCAGGGAAGCTTAGGATCCTTATTGCCACAGACGTGGCCGCTCGTGGTCTGGACATCGAAGACGTCTCACACGTGATCAACTACGACGTGCCTGAGAACCCAGAGGACTACGTGCACAGGATCGGAAGGACCGCGAGGGCTGGCAAGTCCGGGAGAGCGATCACATTCGTCACGAAGGAGGAGCGGCATCTCGTCAAGTCCATCGAGAGCTTCGGCAGGACTAAGATCGAGCAGAAGGAGGTGCCCGAGTCCCGAGGGAGGGACACGGTCAGGCGTCAGCTCGATTTCGACGAGTACGCGGACCACTTCGGAATGGTCCAGTTCTCTATCAACCTCGGCAAGAGGGACGGGGTGGGAATGCTGGATTTCGTGAAGTTCATAGAGAGGAAGACCGGAATAGTTGAGCACCTGATTGGACGAATAGAGATCGGGAACGAGTCCAGCACAATCGATATTCACAAGACCGTGGCGTTCAGAGCGATGAAGGGGCTTGAAGAGTACACTATGAACAACAAGAGGGTAAGGCTTGATTTGGTAAGGGAGAGAACTAGGCGCTGAGTTCTTGGTTGATTTCGTCCGCGCGGACGTGCCCGACGACCTTCACATCGCACTTCTTCATGCCTTCGATCGACAGGACATGGTCACGAATCGCCTTCGCGAGCTGCACGCCGACGGGACAGAAGGGGCTCGTCGGCATGAATGTGAGCGACACGGATTCCTCGCTCACCACCAGGTCGGAAATCAAGCCCATGTCATAGACGCTTACACAAGTGTGAGGATCCAGGACACCGCGCAACATCTCGATGACTAGCTCTTTCTTTTCCATCTCGGCTCGCAAATCCATCTCTCAGTATTATAATATGTCGAGGTCGCCTCCGAGGCAAGCCGATCACCGGTAGACGAGCACAGAGAGACCTGCGACCGATAGATGATCGAGTTCTCCCTTGTCCGACTTCAACCGCTTCTCCACCTCATAGAAATCCCTGGGAACGGATATCGTGCGCCCATCCCTGAGCTTCACCTTGGTGCCATCCTCTCCAAGATGATTCTCTGGATCATTCATGGCAGCGAGCTTCTCAGCAATCTCCTTCCCGTCCTTCCTGAAGGTCGGACCAATTTTGGAGTGCACCGGCCTTATCCGAACGATGGATTCCTTCAGGTCTACCCTATTACGTATCTCCAGCTCCCTAGCTTTGACCGTCTCCTTGATGTCAGCTTCCGATCCGGACACGAGTCTTCCAGCGTTCTCTCCGACGATCTCCACCCGAGCCATCTCCGAATTCAGCGAGATACCTTTTGCAGATTTCCAGGACCTGATCGCAGCAACAATTACTTTCACGGCCTCTCCTCGCTCCTCGGCAGATTCGTCGCGGGCTGGGGCATGAGGCCATTCGCTCACGTGGACGCTCACGGATGACTCGTGCTCCCTGAACGACGATTGGTATGCGTCCTCAGTCACATGCGGAAGGAAAACGGATGACATCTTCAGCAGTCCGAGACCGACTGTGTAGAGGGCGTATCTCGCACCTCCGTCGTTCTCAGAATACGCTCTGTGCTTGACCATCTCCACGTAATGGTCGGCGAACTCGTGCCAAAGGAACTCCTCGGTCAATGACATGGACTGATCGAACTCGTATTCCTCGTTGTGTTTCTCAACCTCCCTGAGCATCTGGCCGAACTTGCTCAGGATCCATTCATCGACAGGATGCAATTTGCTCGGTCTGGATGGTTTGGATTTGCACGCCGAGCCGACAAGCCTCATCAGGTTCCATATCTTTGTCGCGAGCCTGTTCCCTCGAACCAGTTCCTGCTCCTTGAACGCGTGATCCATCCCGAGAGCGCACGTGGCGGCGTAGTACCTCATTGCGTCCCCCCCGTATTTGTCGATGAGAGGCATCGGGTCGATCGTGTTCCCGCTCGACGCGTGCATGGGTCTGCCATCAGGTGCCATGATGAACCCGTGGATCATAATCTCGCTCCAGGGTTTCTCCCCTATCAGGAGCATCTCCCGGAGGATTGTGTAGTACGCCCATGTCCGGATGATGTCGTGGCTCTGGGCCCTGAGAGTCATCGGATAAAGCTTCTTGAACATCCGCTCGTCCCTCTCCCAGAAGGAGTTGTAGAGGGGCGAGATGCTCGAGTCCATCCAGGTGTCGAACACGTCTGTCGACCCGACATAATCGCCTCCGCACACCTCGCATTTCTTGATCCTGGGGGGTTTCGACGTGGGGTCAACGTAGCACTCGGACTCCTCGGCGAGGAGCACCTTGCCGCACCCGCTGCACTCCCAGAGGGGGATGGCGGTCGCGAAGTACCTCTGCCTGGACACGACCCAGTCCCAGGCGAGGGAATTCACCCAGTCCTTGATACGTATCTTCATGAACTCCGGTTTCCAGACGATGCTGTCCACCATCTCGAGGACCCTGGGCCTGAACTCCACGCTCTTGATGAACCACTGAGGGACCTTGAGGAACTCGATCGGGGTGTGACACCTCCAACAGAGGCCAATGTTCTGAGCGAGCGGTTCCTGCTTCAACAGCGAGCCATCCATTTTCATGTCCTCGATTATCGCCTTCCTCGCCTCGGCTACGGTCATGCCCGCGTACTTGCCTGCAAGGGAGGTCATCTTGCCGTCCTCGTCTATCCCCTTGTCCAGGGGGAGGTTGTACTTCATGATCCACTCGAGGTCGTCCTTGTCCCCGATGGAGCATATCATCACGGTGCCCGTTCCGAAGGATGGGTCCACTTTCGGATCGGAGACGACCTTGACCTTCCTGTCGAACACGGGGGACGCGAGCTCCTTGCCCAGAAGACCCGCCTTGGTCGAATCCTCAGGATTGACCGCGACGAGCAGGCAAGTGCACAAGAGCTCTGGTCTTGTCGTGGCGATCAGAACCTCGCTACCACTATCTGCCTCTCGGAACTTGATGAAGTTCAGCTTGGTCTGCCTTGATTCGTAGTTTACCTCCGCGTCTGCGAGCGCGGTCCCGCAACGGGTGCACCAGTTGATCGGGAAGTGGCCCTTGTAGACCAAGCCCGTCTTGAACATCCTAATGAACGAAACTTGGGTCAGGCGCCTGTAGTACTCGGCATCTGTCTGATAGTAGATGCTCGGGTCCATCGACTCGCCAAGGATCTCGAACTGCCGTGTCATCTCTCCAATGTACTTCTCCGCGAACTCGCTGCACATCTTGATGAATTCCTGACGAGGCACTTCGGACGCCTTGATTCCCTTGACCTTCTCAACTCGAACCTCGACCGGAGTCCCGTTGACATCGAAACACAAAGGGAAGAAGACGTTGTAGCCCTTGAGGCGCTTGTACCTGGCCGCGAAGTCTATGATCGTGTAGCCGTAGGCGTGACCCAGATGCAGCGCCCCCGATGCGTACCGAGGAGGATTGTCTATGCTGAAAATCTCCTTGCTCGAGTTAGGGTCGAAACGATAGATCGCCCATTCCTTCCACTTGGCCTGCCACTTGGGCTCGGCCTCTCTCCAATCGTACTGGGCCATGACTTTCCAGAGAATCAGGTCAGTCTAGATAAACCTTGTTCAATGAGGATTTCTGGACTGGGGAGAGCAGTCCGTTCGCTAGCGCTTTCCCTTGCGCTTGCGGAACACGTTTGCGAGTATGAGATCCTCCGCCTCCGGAGTCATCGGCCCTGACCACTGATCGAGCGTGAACAGAGCCTCGGAAAGGCACCTCACGAGGGCGGCCATCTGGTGTGGGCAGAAGTAGGCCTTCTCGCGCGCGTCGACACATTCGCAAGAAGTCTGCACGTCGTCAGTGGTCTGGTTCACGAACCTTATGTGGTACTTCTCGTAGCCGTCGGAGCGCTTCATGTTGAACACTGCGTTTGCCATAGTGTAGTCGCTGTCCGGGTCGAGTTCGAGTATGTGCCTGCTCGGAGCCCACTTGATGGCCTTGGCCATGTTCTCGGCGAAGTATATCTCTTCCTGGGCAGTGCAGAAGTCGTCGATTGCCCTCCGGTTCACATTCTCCATGACGAACTGGATCAGGTCCTCCTTCAGGAGGCTGGATCCGCCGTCGATGTCCTGCGCATCAAGCAGATTCCTCAGACTGGCAACGGTCAACCTTGAGAGCCTGAACTCGAGAGGTAGCTCGGTAGACATATCCCATCCCTCTGGTGAATGCTAATCGCGGAGGATTGAGTTAAATCTAACTGTGGGCGGCATCAGGTCTGAAGATGCCATTCAATATGAAGAACAAGGAAGAGGTTTTATCGGGTTTCCCGCGAACGATCCTACTTCTTCTTCGCGGCCTTCCGGAAGAAGACGATCAGAGCGGCCGCACCCATCACTGGCAGGACCAGCATCGGGAACTCGGGGATTACCACCACGTTCAGAGGTCCCGCAGAGCCGGTCACATCGAGCGGGAACCAGCCGTCCGTTGCGTTGATGTAAGTGTTCGATCTGCCTTCCCCGAAGACCACTGTCGTCTGCCAGACTCCATTGTCGCCAGGGACATATGTGTGCGAGCTCGCACCGAAGACAGTGCCCGCGTTGTTCGTGGCAAGGTTGACGGTACCGTTCCAAGTCGTCACAGTCACTCCCGTGTAGTTCTTGGCTGTCACGCGCACGTTGTAGGTGATGGTAGTGTCGTATGTGGCCTGGTTCTCGACCATCTCGACCAGGTAGGTGCTGACCTTGGACACGGCAAATACGAAATCAGGTGAACCCGTCTCGTTCCACCTGGTGGGCGTGAGAGGGGGGTTTTCGTTAGGATCGCTGTTCAATATCAGCGGCCCCTGCAGTGTCAACGTCTTCGTCGCATGGTTGTAGTATGTCGAACTGTACAGCAATGATGGGTATCCGTGGCCGAGCACTACCTCGCCCCAGAACGAGTTGCTCCTGATCTCCGCAGCCTTGGTCTGATCAATAACGTCCGAAGCGCCCGTGTACAGATTGATTCCCATGCCTGGTTTCCCGCTGGGCAGCTGAACAACGACCTTCTCGTTCGCCGTGAGGTTGAACCCTTGCGGAACCTGCCAATACATAACTCGCGTCCCGAAATTGACGGTTCCCGGGGACCACTCCATCTTCTGCGGTCTAGTACCGCTCAGTCCGTACAGCTGATACCTCGATGCCCACGACGCAGGCGGGTTCGTGAGAGTGTTCGTGCATCCATCAGTGTGCCACGTATCCATGTTCCACGCTGAGGCATAGACGTTCAGGTCCTTCCAGGCGAGCATGTGATAGACCGCAGTCTGTCTAACGAAGAGATCCGCACCGTTCGGTGCAGCAGTCCCATTGAAGTACATATCCTCTGGGTAGTTCTGGAAGAACTTCCCCACGCCGACCGTCTCAAGCATTCTGTTCATCAGGATCTCGTATCCCCAAGCATGGCCCCATATCCTGAGTACGAGTTTGGTGGCCGTTGAGCTGGGGTCCAGCGTTAGGAACGCGTCAACGGTTCCCGAGTTAATCTGATAGTCGTATGTGCAATACGGGTTGAATATCCCGTCAGGCGTGCCGGCAGTTGAGCCGTCGTTTGACCAGTGAGTCGCCCAAGCAGTGTCTACAGCGCCACCGGCGTTGGCAGTTGTGAACTCGGTTCTCAGGTCACCAGTACCCGGCAAATTGAGGAACTTCTTCGCGGCGTTCACATTGAAGTCCATAGCGCCATAGAGTTCAACCCACCAACCATCGTTGGAATTCCCACCGCTGAACGTTACCGCGCCAGCGGGGACTCCATAGTAGCTGGTTGCATAGTGGTTGCCAGCTGTGACGTCCACGCACTCTTGGGCGGTCAAGTAGTCCAGACGCCAGGTCCAGTTGACCCAGCCGCCGTCAGTAGCGAGACCACTCGGATTGAGTATCGGGATGAAGTACGGGTCTTTGTTGATTCCTGTTGCCACCGTGGACAGATTCTGGGCGTTCATGTTGAGTCTGAAGAAGCTGTATGTCCCGAATCCCATCCTGGGATCCTTGTAGCTCGCCGGGATGTTGGCCGAGTAATAGTCGTAGAGCATCATGTATGGGTAGGAGTTGCGGACTATGGTGTCCGGGTATGATCCAAGAGGCTTCCTCTCGAACCACCACATCGGGAACCCTGGTGTAAGGTGCTTCCCGCGGTCCGCGTAGTTCGTAGACTTGTTGTAGATCTCGAACATGTTCGACACGGTGTATGTGACATTCCTCGTGCCGCCTATCTCCGTCTCGGCTGGCATCTGCTGCTCAGGCGATTGCGGCCCCCCAACAATGCGCTGACCAGACGGGATGACAACGGCCAAAGCCGCGACTGTCATGATTGCGACCATTGCGAATGCGAGGAACTTCCTCCACGGAGCTCTCGAGGGGGTTCTCTGCTGGAACTCTCTCTCCAGTACCGGGGACGGATTAACCTGAACTTCTGTGTGGCCTGTATCAAAACCTCTATCGAACGAAGAATACTGTGTCGGGGGCACGTACTATCCTCCCAGCTGCATAAGAATTGAAGTGGTGCTATATTAACTATTCTATAAAGAACGGGTGAACTGGCACCCTGATGTCGAGTATTAGACATTCGAGGGTGCTTCATGACTCCAGATTCTCTCCTGAAGACAAGCCTGTTTAGAGGCGGGATTCGGACGGTTCACGCCTCTTCTTCAGGACCAAGATGTGATCCCTTTCTATCCTGCTGTCGTTCCACCGCGGGATGTCCAAGTGCCGGTTGATCACATCGTAAACGAAAATCTTCTCGATATCGAAACCGGCTCGGGCGGCAATCCGAGCAAGAATCACGTAGGTCGGAATCCTGACCCTCCTGAATGTGTTCTCCCCGACGACGACACAGTATCTGGAATTGCGTTTCAGCACCCTGCCGACCTCACATATGCTTTTCCTCATGTCCTCGAAGTACCTGAAGACGATGTAGGAGCTCTTTCTGTCTATGGCCATCAGTTCATCTATGACGGATCTCAACTCCGGAATGCGGACATCCGGTTCCCAGCTCTTGTAGTCTGCCGCATATGCCCTGGACGTGCCGACCACTCGCGAGTCCAGGTCAGCGGTGCTCTTGATCATGCCGAGCCAGAACATCTCGAGCTTGTGAACACTCACATAATGAACTGCACTAGCATAAGGCGGCGAGGTGACAGCCAGGTCGATCGAGGAGTCTTCGAGAGGTATCGCTCTCGCGTCCTCGCCGATTACTTTCACTCTCGGAGCAGTCTTGAATCGCTTCTTCGTCTCGAGGGATATCCTCCACAGATCCGACGCGTCTATGAGCCTGTTCTTCACGATGTTCTCGAACCTGGCGATCGCATCATATGAGGTCTTCCCCTGCTCATCCAGCTTCTTCTGGAACGAGGTGACCTCAGGAATCAAGGAATCATTGTCCGAATTCGAGACCTTGCGGATTATGGATGAGAAACAAATCCTGAAGAAATCCTTGTTGTCACCCTCTTCAAGGCCCCAAACATTCTTCTTTATTGTCGCGAGACTGGACAGTACCTCCGGCTTGAACCAGTGGTCCCTGTTCGGCAATTCAGGAATCCAGTCGCCGTTGTCCTCGGAATCAGCTCTCACATCCTCCAAGAGCTCCTCGGCGATGTCGGCAAGCTTTTGAGGGTCCAGAGGAGTGATCTTGACCTTCGCTATCAGCCGTGCGAGGGGGTGAATGTCAATCCCGTAGCTGTTCCTCCCGGACAGATAAGACTCGAGGAGGGTTGTGCCGGAGCCCATGAACGGGTCAAGAACATCGTCTCCGGGCTTGGAGTAGGATTCTATGCAGAACCTCGGTATCTGCGGAATGAACTTCGCGGGATACCGGTGTATGCCATGTGTCGCGTAGCTTACCTGTTTGCCTATGTACTTTCTGAACTCGCCCGAGAGATCCTCCGCCTCCGGAAGTCTCTCGTTGTATGACGCCCCCCTGGAAGACAGCGTGAGCATGATTCTCTGTTCACTCCCTCAGTTCAGCTTCGCGAGATCATGCAGATGGGAACCCGAGACGACGGCCTCGACAGCTCTGGAGATGCTCTCCAACTTGATCCTTATCTGCTCGCTGGAGTCCCTCTCCCTGATTGTGACGGTCCCATCGGCCTTCGTGTCGTAGTCCACCGTCACGCAGCATGGTGTCCCGATCTCGTCCATCCTCGCATATCTTCTGCCAATGGAACCGGAGTCATCGTAGTATGCCGGGAGACCCGCCTTCGTGACCTCACCGTAGATCCTTGTGGCGATCTCATCCAGGCCATCACGCGCCATCAGAGGAAACACGCCTACCTTGACCGGCGCCACAAGGCCTTTCAGCCGAAGAGTGACATAGTCGTCCTTCTTGCTGTATGCGTGGTCCAGTACGGCATACAGAATCCTGTCCACGCCATAGGACGGTTCGATGACGTGCGGGACCAGCTTCCTGCCTGAGACCTTCTCCTTCCTCCGGGTCACCTCGTAACAGGAGGCCGGTACAGAGAACTCCTCACTTCCCACATGCACCGCGACGCTGTCCTTGCCCTTGACCGCACTCGTGGGCATAGCAGCCAACGCTTCGGCGACTTGCTTCGTCCTTCCTTTGAACAGCGGACCCATGGCATCGAACTTCGGCTTCACGACTTCCTCTTCAATCTCCTTCGGTTCATCAAATCTCTCAAATGCTGTTAGGTCGGCCCCCGAGTAGCTGATGTGGGCCTGGACATCATACGAGCCCCGGTCTGCCACCCCGACGAGCTCCGTCCACCCGTAGCCGATCTCCGCCTCGAGGTCCCAGCAGTCGGATGCGTAGTGTGCCATCTCATTCATGGCGTGCTGCCTGAACCGAAGTCGGTCGGGGTCCAGGCCGATGTCCAGCGCGTACTTGTACGTGAGCCAAACGAAATAAGCGAGGGTCTCGTTCGCAATCACCTTGGACTTCACGGCGTCCTCAAGGCTCATCGCCTTTGGATGCCCAGTATTTGGGACAAGTGGGACGATCTTCTTCTTGACGGCCTCGAACCTCGGCCATGTCTTGTTCTCGGGATGGATGAATAGCTCGGCCTCCATCTGTGAAAACTCCCGGAGGCGAATCAAACCCTGTCTGGGAGATATCTCGTTCCTGAAAGCGCGCCCAATCTGCACTGCGCCGACAGGAAGCTTCTCGCGAGCGAACCGATAGACCTGAGAGAAGTTCACGAACATCCCCTGAGCCGTCTCCGGTCTCAGGTAGGCTGTCTTCCCCTTGCCCGCGCCAGCAGAGGTCTTGAACATGAGGTTGAACCGCTTCGGATGCGTGAGCTCTCCCTCGCAAGCCCGACAGCTCACATTGCTGTCCCGGAGGAGCTTCCCCAGCTTCTCCTCGTTCAATGTCGCGGGATTGTCATGAAGGCCAGCCGCAAGATGGTCGGCTCTGTAGGTCTCCCCACACTTCGTGCACTCGACATACATATCTGAGAAGGCGTCCACATGTCCCGATGCCTTGAACACTGGTTCCGGGGCGATGATGGGACACGATATCTCGATGAACCCTTCCTCCATGACGTAGAGTCGCCTCCAGTGGTTCTCCAAGTTCGTCTTCAGCGCTGATCCCAGCGGGCCGTAGTCGTACATCCCGCCGAGCCCGCCATATATGTCGTACGCGGGCCAAAGGAATCCCCTGCGCTTGCAGAGGGACAGTATCTCTTGGGGATCCATGTTGCATCACTTGGTGAGCGTGGATACCACGTCTATTTCATAAATCATCGCAACGAGATTGTCCTTAGAGTCCCTCACGGGGAGCTGCCCGAAGTCGTGCTTGCGCATGATCCTCGCCGCGTCTCCCACAAGGGTCTTCCTGAAAACGGTCATCGGGTCCTTTATCATGATGTCCTTGACGGTCAGCTTGGGGAGGTCGACTCTGGAGACTTCGTACCAGAGCTTCATCACATTCCTCAGTCCCTCCCATGTCCAGTTGTCCTCGTCATCGCTGATACCGAGATCGCTCATCACCACCGAGCTGTCGACCACGGTCTGGTTGAAGATGTCCCTGTCCGTGATGATCCCCACAAGCTTAGCGTCGTCATCGAGGACGGGCAAAGCGTTGACCTTGGCGGCCCTGAATGTCGCGAGCGCCACTCCCAAAGGGGAGGCGTAGTAGATCGGGATGCATGGGGACCGGACTATGTCCTCCACGGCAATCTGCGGGTTTTCCTTCTCGACGACTATCAAGAGATCCGTCGGAGTGAGGATGCCGGCGAGTCTGTTCTTTTCGACGACGCACAGGTGGCTCAGCCGGTTGTCCACCATCAATCTCGCGGCGTCCTTGACGCTCGCGTTTGGGCTGATTGTCGGGACGTCGCGCCTCATGACCAGCGCGAGCTGTTCCTCATCGGGCTTCGCGAAGATGTCCTGTCTGGTCACGAAGCCAACGAGCGTTCCATCATCGCCTTTGACGACAGGAAGGCCAGTTATGTTGTTCTTCACGAGCTTCTTCAGCACTTCGGTTCGCGTGCCAGGCAGCTCGGCGACTATCGGGGTCTCTGTCATGACTTCTTTGACCTTCATCTGATCAGTCCTTCTTCTTGCTCCTCACGACAAGCACAGGGCACGGAGCGTATCTTGTCACCCTCTCCGCAACGCTTCCGATGAATAGCTTGCCGAGGGCGGACCTTCCGAGGGTTCCCAGAACGACTAGGTCGAAGTCGGCGGCCATGTCCACTATCTTCCGGGTCGGGGAGCCTTCGGTCACTACCGTGGTGACCTTCACGCCCATCGCTTCGCCTTCCTTCTTGACCTCCTCCACGGCGCGCTTTCCCTCGTTCTCGATTTGAGGGTACACGCTGACGATGGAGGAGTCGATTGGAAAACTGACAAATGAAGTCTGGTCAATCACATACAAAGCGGTGACTTCGGCTCCCAATATCTCGGCCAGGTGAAGACCGGTGGACACCGCCTCTTTGGTATACTCAGACCCATCTGTGGCTATGAGTATCTTCTTGATATCATTCAACCAGTCTCAGTCCTCCGCACTTTTCCTCCTCTGACGGTTCCCAGGATATATCCGGACCTAGCGGAAGTCACGAGCTCCCGCAACGGGTCGTCTCCACCGACCCTGATCACGACGAGGTCGTCCTTGATGCCGATTTCCTTACTAATATTGCCCTCGCCCTTTAAGAGTTTACGCCCGCCGAAAACTGCCAGGTTGACGGCCTCCAGCGGGGATATGCCACCCAGCTGCCTCGAAACTCGATAGGCGGCTTTGATTTCCTCAACCATGTCGGGGTTTGTAATCATGCAGTTGTCGGTACCCAGGCCGACGGTGAGGCCGTGCCTGAGCATCACAGGGATGTTGGGGGTCAGTCCGAAGAACTCGTTGGCTCTCGGGCATACGACGATTGGTATGTCAGCCTCGCCGAGCCTGGCGATATCGTCCTCGCTCGCCCGGGTCATGTGGACGACGAAATCTGGCTTGAGATCAATCAATGAATCCACACTCTCCCTGACTGTCTCGCTCGCGTGAAGAGCGAACATCTTGCTGAGAGCGCGGGCTCTCCCGGAAGCCCGAGAGATCACGTCCAAGGGCCAGTCTCGAATCGCACTCATTCCAATACCGTCGCAACTCTTGAACAGCGCGTCTAGCTCGCTGTCTGCAGACGAGACTGAGGTCGGCCTCCCGAGAATGCGTGCCCTGGGAGAGTTCGATGACATGGCCTGCTTCAACAGGGCGATACCCTCCAGACCCTCCTCTCTGAAATCGATGAATGAGCTTGTCCCAGTTCTCCGCATCAGCTCAAGCGACCGCCGCATCGCCGCCAGCTTCTTCTGGGCCGATGTGGTCCTTAGCACTCTGTGCTTGTGGCCGTCTGGAGGAGCGACCAGCTCCTCGACACTCCCCTTCGGGGCCGGATAGGCGACTGAGTCCCCGAGGTGGGTGTGCGCATTCACGAATCCCTTCATGACTAGAGCCTTCGCTGCACCTCCCGGAGCACTTCCAGTGCAAACCTCAGCAACGTCGTTGCCTTCCAACCGCAGGTATCCTTCGACCGGACCTTCAGGGGTCAACAACCAGCGGCCTATGCTAGCGCGTCCCATGAACTCAGTAGTCGCATGGCAGAGTCGTTTCTAATAGTTTGTCAGGAATCAGCTAGAACCGATTCGAAAACGAGTGTGATCGGAGATTCTGGACATGGCCAGATTTTAATATCCACCGACTGCTAAAAACACTCGTTTTTTGATTCGGTCAAGAACATTTATATGTGGGAATTGACTCAGGCCAAACAAGTACAAATCGATCATCGAGTGGAGGTATAGAAATGCCGGCCAAGGTCAACAAGGATGAGTGTGTTGCTTGCGGTGCGTGCGTGGATGTCTGCCCTGAGGGCGCGATCAAGATCGAGGACGTAGCCGTCATCGACGAGAGCAAGTGCCTTGATTGTGGTGCTTGTGTCGACGAGTGCCCGAACAGCTCAATATCCGTCGAAGAGAAGAAGAAGTAGACAATCCGCGAACCCGTTTTGATAGCAATTGGCCCCGAAGGGGCCGAGCCGCTTTTTTCGATCAAATAGTCCAGTCAATCGATGGTTCATGTCCCAATGCATTCGTCTTTGGTTTTTGACCGCCAATGTTGAAATATCCTGTTGCAGCTGACTGGAGTGGTGCCGATTTGGCATTTAGCGTCCTTGATCTCGCAATACTGCTCATAGTCGCCTTCGTTCCGTCGATCATCTATGTTGTGTGGATTAGGAACACAGAACGATTCCACAAGGAGCCTTACGCCCGACTGCTGAGGGTCTTTGTGTACGGCGCGACCATTTCGATCGTCCTTGCCATAATTTTGGAATCTCTCGTCATGGAATTGTACCATATGAACTTCGCGAGGGTCTACGAACTGCTCGGGGACAACCCGAACATTGAGACGATTCTCCTGGCTTGCGTAATCGCCCCGTTCGTCGAGGAGGCGACAAAGACTGTCGGCGTTCTGAGGCAGAGGCGATTCATGGCGGAGATCGAGGATGGCATCGTCTACGGCGCTGCAGCCGGACTCGGTTTTGCCGCGACTGAGAATCTGCTTTACGAAGGATCGGCTCTTGTGGAACTCGGGACAACAGCTTTTGTCGCCACTGCCGTCGTGAGGATATTCTCGTCGTCTCTGCTGCATGCAAGTGCTTCGGCAGTATCTGGTCTTGGAATCGCGAGAAAGTTGCGTCAGGGACGGAGCTGGCTCCCTTACTACCTCGGCGCGGTGGTGATGCACTCGATTTTCAATCTCGGGGCTTCACTCGGAACCCTGTACGAGGACCAGCTTGGGAGCTCTGCAGACCTCACCGGGCTGATCATGGCGTTCATGATTGCCTTCGTCGGGATATCGCTCGTGAGGTCCAAGATAAGGGGACTCGATAGGGGATTGGCAAGGTAGCTATCACCCGACGTTAAGCTAACAACACTGAAAAGCTAATGAATCCCGGGCGTCAATCAGGAAATCGTGAAATTCCGAGCGTTCATAGCCGCGGACATCGTGCCCAGTCATGCCCTGGTCACTGTCCTTCACGATCTGGCGCGGTCAATGGCAGATCTCAAGATTGTCAAGCCAGAACTGCTTCATGTTACTCTCAAATTCTTGGGAGACACGGAGGAGAATCTGACAGATGAGCTACTGGCAAGAGTGGAAAATGCTGCCAAGAATATCGAACCCTTCACAATAAGGTTGGTGGGCATGGGAGCATTCCCTTCAATGTCCAACATCAGAGTTGTATGGGTCGGAATCGAGGACGGGAGACTGCTTGGCGAAATCGCAAGCCGACTCGATTCTTCCCTCGTTGACCTTGGCTTTGAGAAGGATCGAAAGGGATTCGTTCCCCATCTCACCATTGCAAGAGCCAGGAGCGGGAGGAACATTGCCAACGTCCAGGAGATACTGAGACAGAACGCCGCCAGCGACTATGGAGAGTACTCAATCGATAGGATACTTCTGAAGAAGAGTGTCTTGAGCCCTCAAGGACCTTCATACTCGGTCGTCCGGGAGCACTTGCTTAGAGGCTGAGCCGAGGGACCGCTCGAGCAACTCCAACAGATCGATGACATCGACCACCGGTTTGTCCCCCTGGCAGTCCCGAAGGTTCTGGACGCACCAGGGACACGATGTGACGATGGTCTTGGCTCCAGCGGCCTTCGCCATCGTGATGCGGTCGATTCCAATCGCATTGGCAAGTTCTGGATAGGCGCTCTTCACCCCGGAGCCCGAGCCGCAGCATGCGCTCATGGTCCTGGAGCGCTCCATCTCGACCGGGGCACAGCCTGTCGCGCGGATAAGGAGCCTTCTGGGCTCCTCATAGATGCCAAGCTCCCTGCCGAGGTCGCAGGGGTCGTGGAATGTCACGGGTCCGAAATCATCTACGACAGTGAGCTTCTTCTCATCCAACCTGTCATCGAGGAACTGCGAGATGTGTTGGATTGTAAGTCCATACTTCTCGAGAAGGTCTTTATGTTGGTTGAGCGAGGAGGAGCATCCAGGACATGCCGTTACGACGACCTTGGCTCCCGCGTCCTTGAAGTCCTTGAAGCATTCCTCTGCCTTCGCTCTGGAGAGCTGCCATTCACCGAGTTTCCTGACCGTCGACCCGCAACACTTCTCGTCCTTTCCAAGCGATGCTGGATCGACCCCCGAAGCACGGAGAACGCGGACGGCGCGCTTCGCCGTGTCCGGGAAAAGGAGTGCTGTCGAGCAGCCGGCGAAGTAAAGGACACCGCCTTTCTTCTTGAGTCCGAGACCCTCGCTCCACTTGCCCTTCTGCTTCCTCGGAACCTGCCACGGATTGTCGTAGTTCCTGACGCTGGCAATAATCGATTCCCTCTCCGGCGACCTTCCCTTTTTTAGCGCACTAGCGCCATTTCTTACAGATATGATTCCCTTTTTGGTATCAATCGATGAGGGGCAGACTTCCTTGCAGACGCCGCACGAGGTGCAAAGAAAAAGTCCGCTCTCGATAGCGTCGTCGACCTTATCTCGGGAACCCTCGAGGTAGATCCCCTGCCCACCCATGTGTCCTGAAGAACCGAAGAGAGGTCCGACCACGTTGTAGGTTGGACAAAATAGGAGACACATCCCACAGCCGATGCAGTACTGCGGCTCTTTGTCCGCAGCAGAGAGGCGACCGTCGTCGACGAAGACGATGACAACCTCCTTCGGACCGTGCATGCCCTTGTAGACCTGCTTCTCGATGTCGGCGGTGTAGCTCGGTCCAGTTATCACATTGATGTACGCGCTCACAATCTTCCCTGTTGACAGGTACGTCTGGAGCTTCGTGATGTTGACCGCGTCATCGATCGTCGGGACGACCTTGTCAGGCGTCGTCACGATGATGTGTTTGTCCGGGAGCATGGCGCACTTGGAGGCATTGCCCTCGTTGTGGACAATCACCACCGCCCCTTCGGACGCAGTCACAGCGTTGGCGCCAGTGATGCCCACGCGAGCCCGCACCATGTAGTCCGCAATCTCCTCCCGCATGATCTTGGTGAGCTCCATCGGGTCCTCGGACACCGCCCTTTTGAAGTGCTTCGTGAACAGCTCGGAGATGTCATGGCGAGTCATATGGCATGCCGGGCCGGTCGGATGGGCCGCCGGGCAACCAGCCAACTGGATGATCCTATCGCCAAGATCCGTTTCGATGACGCGCATGCCGTCCGCCTCCAGCTCTTCTGCAAGATGTAGTTCCTTGGTGACATTCGACTTCGACTTCACAGCCAGGTCCAGTCCATGGAGCTCTGCCTTGATCTGTTTGATAGCCGCTTCTGCGGTCTTCGTGAGGATCACCCTGAACCCGTTCTCCCGCAGCGTCGCTACAGCCTGTATGAAGAGCGTTTCGTTTCCGACGGACTCCTCCTTTGTCTTGCGAAGGCGCTGCTTTCTCGATTCGAGGTCAGGGATCCTCCCAAGATTTTCCTTCTGCCTCGCTAGAATTGTCTGGAATGACCTTCGCATCCCGTCAAGGTCTTTCTTGTTCTCGACCGCATCCTTAACGCGTTCGCCTTTCCGGGTCACAGATATCCCATCTCATCATGCCGCGTGAGTGGCAGCCCGCGAGCTCATGGCTGAATTATCTGAAGCTTGTCCCATTCGAGAGTGTGCGGGATACCGGCTTTCTTCAGCATCTTGCTCAGTCGTTCTGTAATCCTGACGACCTCTGTGGTCTTTGAATCTGCCCGCAGATAGAACTGCCTCCTGCCTTTGGTCAGTGGGAATACCAGCTTCATTCGCCCGCGCCTATTGTATCCCTCTGGCTTGCGGTTCTTCTCGATGTCCATCATGTTGATCCTCATGAACATCTGGAGTATCTCATCCTCATCCGGCATCTGGTCCGTCTCGTCGAGGAATGCCTTGAGGACATCCTCGAAGCAGTCCTGCAGATCCTTGTACTTGAACTTCTCTTTGAAAACTATGTGACCTGTCTCAGCTTTCATGATGGGCGTTCAGATTGGCTACCGCGTATTTAGCTTTACTGCCAGGCGGTTCCCCGCAGAGGAAGTGACACAAGTCATTTATCGGCATTAGTCCATGAGCTCATGATGCCAAACGCGCTTACGATTGCCGGCTCGGACTCTGTGGGCGGCGCCGGACTGCAAGCGGATCTGAAGGCTTTCGAGGCCGTGGGAGTCCACGGATGTTCCGTCGTGACTGCCGTGACCTCCCAGAACACTAAGGGCGTGTCTTCAATCTTCCCAATCCCTGTGCAGGAGGTTGCGAGCCAAATGCGATCGGTCCTCGATGATGTCAGGCTCGATGCTGTGAAGACCGGGATGCTCTACAGCGCCGAAATCGTGAAGATAGTCACCTCCTTGCTTTCAAAGCGCGAAATACCACTCGTCGTCGATCCCGTGATGGTGGCGACGACCGGCAGCAGCCTTCATCAGAGCGGATTCTTGGATGCCCTAATCACCAGGCTGCTCCCGATGTCCACTCTCGTGACCCCGAACCTTCCAGAGGCATCCCGCATAACGGGCATAGACGTCACGAACGAGAAATCCGCAAGAGCTGCTGCTCGAGAGATCCTCGAACTTGGTCCGAAGGCTGTCCTGATCAAGGGAGGCCACCTCAAAGGAGCCGAGTCTGCAGACTATCTCTGTATCGGCGGCAAGATCACGAAAGTGTCATCCCCGAGAGTCGATGTGGAGGTACACGGAACGGGATGTGCGCTCGCCTCCATGATCGCCGGCCACTTGGCGCTCGGGCTCGATGTCGAGGACGCCGTGAAGCGGGCCAAGGGGATGATCTTCAAGGCTATCCTGTCGCGGGAGAGAGTCGGCTCCGGGATCTCGTGCGCCAACCCTCTCGCTGTGCTGAGGATCGAGGCGGAGAAACCCGCAATGCTGGAGAAGCTCGAGGACTGCGGGACAGAGCTGGAGCACCTCATGGATGCCGAACTCATACCGGAGGTCGGCTCGAACATGGGATATGCCGTGCTCGGAGCATTGGACGTGGACGAGGTCGCGGCATTCGACGGGAGGATCGTTCGAACCAGGGGCGGAGCACGCCGGATCGGATGTGCCAGGTTCGGCGCCTCAAAACACGTGGCGAGAATCGTGCTCGAAGCCGCTTCTCACGACCCTGAAATCCGATGCGCTTTGAATGTCAAGTACTCGCCTGAGAATCTATCTGCCGCCAGGAAGGCTAAACTGTCAATCTCTTCTTTCAACCGAGCACATGAACCCAAGGGAGTCTCGTCGATGACATGGGGCGTCCACAAAGCCATTGAGAGCTACCGGGGAGTCCCCGACTTGATATTCGACAAGGGAGGACAAGGAAAGGAGCCCATGATCAGACTCCTGGGGAAGGACCCCGATGATGTGATCCTCAAACTCAAGCGAGTGGTGGCCCAGCGTTGATCAAGGTGAGCAATTGAAGATTGCCATGTTTGCGGACTCGTACTACCCAACTGTCGACGGTGCAGTCGTTGCGATGGAGACCGTCTCAGAGGGGCTTGAGAGAAGGGGGCACGATGTGGTCGTCCTCGCTCCGGACGTGAAGGAGAGGCCGAAGGCTCGGAGGCCCGTTCATTACCTGCCATCGAGGGAGTACAGGCACTATCCTGGCTACAGGATGGTGGTCTCTCCGGGTGACATGTTGGAGTACCTGAGGAACGAGAAGGTGGACATCATTCATTCCCATGGGCTGGCGTCAATGGCCATCCTGAGCCTCACGGCCGCGAGGGCTCTGAAGCTCCCCCATGTACTCACATTTCACACAATGGCGAATGAGGCGATTCGATACTACTCGCCCTTGCCCCTCAGGGAAGACCTGCTGGAGAGCCTCGTCTGGACCTACCTCCGCAACATGCTCAAGCGACCGGAGGTTGTCGTCGTCCCCTCCTCACCCATAAAGGAGGAACTCGAGGCGAATGGCGTCGTCATGAAGAATTGTGAGGTCGTGCCCACCGGGGTGGACTGTGTGAGGTTCTCCCCTGAGAGATACGATAGGGGGTTCCTGAAACGCTTCGGTCTGGAGGGGAATCGAGTACTGCTCCATGTGGGTAGGCTATCGAGGGAGAAGCATCTCGAGGTCATCCTGGAGGCCATGGTGAGGCTCCTCCCGAAAGAACCGGAACTCAGGCTCTTGGTCGTGGGGAGCGGGCCTGCGGCTCAGCACTACCAGGATACTGCCAAACGACTCGGGATCTCTGAGCAAGTCATCTTCGCAGGCTTTCTCCCAGATGAGGAACTGCCGGTGGCTTACGCGAGCTGTGATCTGCTCGTGATCGCTTCGACTTTCGAGACGCAGGGCCTCGTTGTTCTGGAGGCGCTCGCCTCTGGGATCCCTGTCGCAGGGAGGAGATTCAGAGCCATACCGGAGTTCGTCCAGGAAGGGAAGAACGGATGCCTGTTCGAGCCAGACACCTGCGCGGAAGCAATCCAAAGGTGCCTGCACAGGGCCGAGTCGATGAAGATGAGCGCGGTCTCCTCTGCGATGGAGCACTCCATTGACGCGTCCGCCTCCAGGTTGGAGAAGGTGTACGAGCTCGCCAGGACAGTCCTGGACAAGTCGAAGTGACGATTGCCAGACAGATGCGCAGGGTGTCAAACCAACAAAGTATTTCTACTGCGGCGGCTCATGCGAGAGAATCGAAGAGAATGGCAGTCTCATATCCCGTCTTCTTCGCGCTGTACATCCTCAGCATGATTGTGGCCATCTTCGCTGGCCTGCTGATCACGGTTGGCTGGAAGGACATTTGGATAAGGAGGTCGCTCGCCTCTGCCAGGTACAACATACTTTACATTGCAATCCTCACATCGTTCCCGCTGATCATATACATCCAGGACATTCTGCAGGGTCGGTTCACCGATCCAGACCCCGCAAGGAGAATCACATACACCAACTGGATATTCAGCTTGGCGGGCGGAGTGATAGGGGTACTCCAGGACAGGCTCAACTACGGGATCGTGACCGACTTCCTCATAATCGTCTACGTCTGGTTGTTCACCTTCCTACTATACTTTGCGCCCACACTGCTGATCGTCAGAGACGACCGGGCCACAATCCGGAGGTACGCCATAGCGATGATGTTCAACTATGCCGTGCTCATAAGCTTCTATACAGTCTTCCCAGTCTCCGTGAGCGGCGCCCATGCAGGAGCTGGAATCACTCCAATCCTCTATGTCAACAGCTACTGGGGAAGGATGGTCACATCGATAGACCCTCTTGACAATGGCTTCCCCAGCGGACATGTGAGCATCGCGGTGACCACATTCCTGGTCTTTGCGTATGCGGGTCCTCAATATCGTAAGTTCGCGTACTTCCTCGTCGGCGCAACAGTTGCCACAACATTCGCTGTCCTGGATCTGGGAATCCATTGGCCGGCAGATGTGTTCGCAGGGTTCATCCTCGGAGTGGTGGCGACTGTTCTGGCGGGCGGACCGAGAATACAGATGGCAGTAGACAGGTGGGTCAGGAGAATAACGAGGGCACTGGTCGGAGAGGAAGAACCTGGAGCACCGCCTGCGAGCAGTGTCAAGTCCGACCCGGAACGACGCTGATTATCCAGACCTCGAAGACAAGCGCTCTCCCTGAGATCTCACCATTGTAGCCGGAGGTAGAATCGCTCAGATGTATCTGGAATGTCTCGTTGGCCGCATCGAACCCGGAGACGATGAAGGTTGTCCCGTCGCTCGCGGCGCCCTTCACGCGGTAGACATCGCTTGAAGAGAGAACGTGCTTGGCGATGGTCACGCCGATTCCACTGTCAGCCGAGGAGTCGTATGATTCCACAACGACGGGCCAGCCAGAAGGACTGTCGATGTTGTTCGGGTTGCCGAATGGATACACAACTTGGCCAATGGTTGGCTGGTGCTTCATTGTGACAACACCTGCGGACACGTCCAGGACAGTGACGTTCCATCCCCAGAAGTAGTGCGGAAAGACAGACAGAACAACTGGGTCCCTGCTGTATCTCGACGAGAACTCGCTCGTCGACATCAGTTCAGTTGCAGGCACCTCTTGGTCAACAGGGTGAGTCTCGATCATGTCTGGGCTTGCCGGGTACGCGTCCTCAGGATCGATGTAGATGAACTTGTGGTCGCCCACCTTCATGCCAACGACGCCCATGGCGAACCCTTTTATCGTACCTCCGGAGCCGTAGTTGCCGGCGGTCATTGAGAAAGCCTTGTAGCTGTCATTGGTCCTCAGCGAGAATGTGAGGGATTTGGGGTACAGTGCGCCGTCATGGGCAACTGAAAGGATGCTTGTGTCGAAGACACGTCCGTCAGGGAAGGGGAACCTGCCAGTGTAGTTCATCTCAACCTGGTCCCCGATCTGGATGGCCCTGGGTGTTATGATCTCGGGAGAAGTCCGATTCAAGTACACGACGTACACGACAAGTCCGCTGGAAATCACAATCGCGGCTATCAGCAATGTCATGAGAATGCGCTGGCGGTCCCGCGGTGCGTTCGGTTCGGTCGAGCTATCCATCTAGACTCCTGGGGCGCGGTTATAAGATGAGCCGATATAAAGCTTATCGGTGTTCCTGTCAGAGTGCCAGTGGATGCCAATCATTGCTTCCGAATTGGGAAGCGGTCATCCACCAGACACTGGAGGAAAGATCGAGATCTCGTCGCCATCATTGAACCTCAGATTGCGGAATCCCCCTGGATTGGTATTCCTCCCATTCACCAGAACCACAATCCCGTCTCCCTCTGAGGTCCATGTGTCCAGGATTCGTGCCAGCTCTCCTCCGTATCTCTGCTTCAGGTTCTGCATCAGTTCTTGGAGATCCGAGGCATCGACTTCGCAGCTGGCGACTCCAGAGGCTTCCCGCACTGTGGCGTACATCCAAACCAAAACTCGTGCCATGACGTCCGGACGATACGTGCGGGTCGCGGTTATTAAGGATGCTGAGGAGGAATTGTTCATGTCCAGCGCCCGAGATTGATGCTGAAGTGCCTTCCCTTCTCCGGCTCGAGTTCATGGTCTTTTAAGATTCAAAACATGAATGTATTGAATTAACTAAGCATATTTTTGAACGCACAACGCACATCCGTCCCGGCCCGAATCATGGCAAGTTCGAGTTACCCCTGGTATCTGTCGAACGGAGATGGCAACTGATATCAACTAGGCATATCGATTGCATGGCAAGAGAGGGGAGAACAAGTGGCCGTGCTGTCCAGAAGAAGGAAGGAGACCACGGTCCGCATCAAGGGCATGCACTGCGCCACATGCGCGGAGACCGTCAAGGAGTCTCTGAAATCCCTGAAAGGCGTCGAGGATGTGAGAGTCAATCTCGCGACCGAGAAGGCCACATTCACTTACGACCCGTCTTCAGTGACGATGGCAGTTGTGGAGAAGGCAATTCATGAATCTGGCTACGGAGTGGCGAAGGACGAGATCTCTCTCACGATAGGGGGAATGCACTGCGCCACTTGCGCCACCACAGTCCAGGAGTCGCTGACAGAGATACCCGGGGTATCAGACGCCAGGGTCAACTTCGCTCTTGGAAAGGCGGTTGTCGAATACGACTCGAGACTGGCGTCCAAAGCGGACCTGAAAAAGGCTGTGGAGGACTCCGGCTACAAGGTGCTCGAGGTCCAAGGCGTCATGGCAGAGAAACTCGTCCGCCAGGAGGAGCTCAGGGAAGGGTACAAGGTCCTCGTGTTCGCGGCTGTCTTGAGCGTGCCTATCGCGATCATATCGATGACATACGACCTGCTCTTGTCCGATGTCCTCGAGATGCAGGTCAGGAACTACTTGTTGCTCGTTCTTGCTACGCCGGTGCAGTTCTATGCTGGGTGGAGGTACTACAAGGGCACATATTGGGCCATCAAGAATAAACGCGCGAACATGGACACGCTCGTGGTCCTCGGGACGACCTCCGCATACATCTACAGTCTGGCAATCACGTTGTTTCCGGCGATAGGATCGTCTCCGGATGTCTACTTCGACACATCCGCTGTAATCATCACACTCATCCTTGCGGGGAAGTACCTCGAACTCAAATCCAGAGGGGCGACCTCCGAGGCTATTGTGAAGCTCATGAGCCTCCAGCCGCCGAAGGCGATCGTCATCAGGGAAGGGTCGGAAGTTGAAGTGGGAGCAGAGGAGCTCGTCGAAGGGGATACAGTGGTTGTCCGGCCCGGCGAACGGATACCCGCGGACGGAGAGGTCCTCGCCGGCGAATCTGGCGTGGACGAATCGCTAGTCACTGGGGAGTCGATTCCGAGGGAGAAGACGGCCGGCTCTGTCGTGACCGGGGGGACCGTCAATCTCGGGGGCATCTTGCGGATCAGAGCAACGAGAGTCGGAAGGAACACCACCTTGGCGCAGATAGTCAAACTCGTGGAGGACGCCCAGAGCACCAAAGCCCCGATCGAGAGAGTTGCGGACACTGTTGCAGGCTACTTTGTTCCAGCTGTGCTAGTCGTTGCGGGTTCGACATTCTTGTTCTGGTACTTTGTGGGTGCGGAATTGTGGAATGTCGGAGACCGACTCTCATTCGCCCTCACAGCCTTCGTTGCAGTGCTGGTGATTGCATGTCCATGCGCTCTGGGTCTCGCGACTCCTACAGCGATGGTCGTGGGAACTGGTCGAGGTGCGCAGATGGGTATCCTGATCAAAGACGCCGCGGCTCTCGAGACAGCACACAAACTCACAACAGTCATATTCGACAAGACGGGGACACTGACGAAAGGAGAGCCCAGGGTAGTGAGGACAGTGCTCGTCTCTGCGAAGGACGAGAAAGAGCTGTTGTTCTTGGCGGGGAGCGCTGAGCTGGGTTCTGAGCACGTCCTGTCAGGTGCCGTGATTTCATCTGCTCAAGCCAAGGGCATCGCTCTGGAATCCCCGACGACTTCGAAGGTCGTTCCCGGCGAAGGCGTTTCCGCGACCGTGGGGGGAAAGGAGGTCGCGGTGGGCAACATGCGCATGCTGGACAGGCTTGGCGTTCCCCTTGGCGAAGAGCGGACCAAGATGGAGGGCATGGAATCCGAGGGAATGACCGTCATGGCTTGCGTCGTCGAACGTAGATTGTTGGGATTCATAGGAGTCGCCGACACACTTAAGCCAGAGGCAAGGCGATCAATATCCAGCCTCAAGGCGGCGGGCCTCAAGGTGGTCATGCTGACCGGTGACAACGAGAGGACTGCAAAAGCAATCGCAAGTCAGGCAGGGATTGACGAATTCAGGGCCCAGGTCCTGCCGGCAGACAAGGCAAGTGCCGTGAAGGAGTTCCAGAACAGAGGGGAAACCGTGGCGATGGTCGGCGATGGAATAAATGACGCCCCAGCGCTGGCACAAGCCGATATCGGGATCGCCCTCGGAACCGGCACGGATGTTGCCCTCGAATCTGGGAACATAGTCCTTGTTGGAGAGGATCTCAAAGGCGTGGTCACAGCGATTAGGTTGAGCAAACGCACATTCGAGAAGATCAGACAGAACCTCTTCTGGGCGCTGTTCTACAACACGGCATCGATACCGATTGCCGCGGGCATCCTGTACCCCGTGACGCACTGGCTCCTCAATCCGATGATTGCCGCCGGGGCGATGGCATTCAGTTCCGTCTCCGTCGTGACGAACGCATCAATGCTCAGACGCTTCAGACCGTGATTTGACATACCCAGATGAATCTGCCATACCACCGGATGGGACTTGTTCTCAAGAGCGAGAATTGAGGTAGAAAAGGTTATCTGAGTGCTGTCTGATAACAAGCGGAAGGCGTACGAGAGCCTCAGTCGCTAACGGCCGCTGACTCAGCTCCATGCGCCTGAGCGCGGGCATCTGCCTTTCCCCCGGTCGGATGTGCAATCATGTTCGGCAAGAGACTTTCCAAAGGATTCTTGATAGACGCGAATGGTAACCTTGTGAAGGAGTTCATTTTCTCAACCAAGACGGACATCAGCTACGAAGAGCTGAAACCGTACATCCAGAATAGGGGAGACATAGGATCTCTCGGCTCGTTTGACGTCGGCAAGTCAACGGCGACTGTCGTCAGAGGAGAGAAGATGCACTTCATCGGTATGGGCAAGGGTACTCCCGATGAAGGGGATGTCGGATTCTTCAGAGAGCTGCTGAACTCCGTTGAGAGATCATTCGATTCTGCCGTGGATGCTCGCATCAGACAAGCACAGGAAGCGGAGCATAGGGCGAAGGACGAGCAGGGCATCGCGAAGAAATCCACCGATGAGCTCAACATGAACAGGAACGACCTGGCCCTTGAGGGAGTCGCTCTCGAGGAGCTCAGGATGGAGCTGGACAGGTTGAAGCAGGAGACCGAGAGATGGCAGGAGGAACTCAGGGACTTCGAGGGTCAAGTCAACAGCAGACACCAGCAGATAAACGAGAGGGTCACTCTCCTGCTCGAGAGGGAGCAGGGGCTTGTCAGAAGCCAGCAGGCCTTCGAGGTGGCGTCAGAAGCGAAGAGGTCGCTCATCAGAAAGATGCAGACCGAGATAGCGAACGAGACAGGGCAGCTGGAGATCGCATTCTCGAAGCTCGCAAAGGAGAACGAGATCCTTGCCATGAGGGAGAAGACCTACGCTGCGGACCTTGAAGTGTTCACGCAGAACAGGGCGAAGTGGGAGGAGCAGTCCCAGGAGCTGAAGTCCAGAACCGATGAACTCGACAAGTCGAAGGAGGAGCTGTCAGCCACAAGGGATGAACTACAGCTCAAAGAGAAGAATATTCACGAACTCGAGGCAGCCCTAGCCTCCAGAGAGTCACAATTGAACGATACAATGGCGAAGTTCGCTGAGGAGAGGAAAGCATCCGCAGCCGAGATTGAGGAAGTCAAAGCTGAATTGGTCCAGAGGAAAGCCGCCATGGATGACACAGAGAGGAAACTCATGACCATGGAGCAGGAACTCAATTCGAAGCTGATGGAATGCGAGAAGCAGCTCGCCGAGATCAGACCCAGACAGGATCTGATGTCCGCTCAGGCCGACGAGTTGGCATCGAGAACCAACCAACTCGGAGAAAGGGAACGAGCCCTTGAACAGGCGAGAGCGGAGATTGAGAAGAGAAGAATCGAGGTTGAGAAGAATGCAGAGGCCAGGCAGGGGGAGATGTCTGCCATGTTGGCCAAGATCGGGAAGGATGACGAGGACCTCAAATCCAGAATCACGAGCGTCGATGACCGAGAAATCAGACTGAAGCAGAGAGAATCGAAGACGGCAGAGGACGAGAGGCGGGTCGAAGCGCTACTCCGGGACCTTGACAAGAAGCAGAAGGATATCGAGAAACGCGAATCCTCGTTCCAGGAGACCATCTCGGCGCACGAGAAAGTGCTGGCCACATCGGCGGAAAGGGAGAAGGTTCTACAGGATAGAGAGAAAGCATTCTTGGCAAAAGAAGCCTCTCTTGCGGAGACGAGGGCGAAACTCGACGCCCAGGGAGATGACCTTGTCCAATCAAAGAAGGACCTCGAGAGGATCAAGTCCGAGGTTATCAGAAGGGAAACTGATCTCTCTGAGGAATCGCGGGCGCTTTCCGAACGCGAGGACAAGCTAAAGCAGGACATGGACAACCTCAAGAGAAAACAGGAGGGTCTGGCCGTCGGCCAACAGGACCTTGATGCTCGTCTGCAATCGCTCTCCGAAAGGGAGAGAGGCCTTGATGCTGAAGCGCTGAAGGCGAAAGCGAAGGTGGATGAGGAGATGAGCCATCTTGACGCCGAGAGGAAGCATGTGGCTACCAGGTTTGCGGAGCTGGAGACAAAGGAGCAGGCCCTCGCGGTGAGAGAAGAGGCGATTGCGAAGGTCGAGAAAGACCTCGGCGAGCGCGAAGTCAGCTTCAAGGACAGAGTCGAGGAGATTAACAAACGCAGGGAAGGCCTCCAGGAAGAGATGGGGAAGCTCGCCGACGAGAAGGTCAAAGTCGAGAAGATGAAGGAGCACCTCGAGAAGCGCAAGCAGGTGATTGGCGAGCAAGTCGACAGCATCGCGGAGATCACGAAGAAGCTCGAGGAACTCCGGGCGAAGTCGAAACAGAGGGCGGAGCAGATGAAGGCCGCATCCCAACCCGCCACCACTGAGCAGAAGACCCAGTGATCTCCAATACGGGTCTCCGTCCATCCGATTCTAAGCGAGCCTGGGCCATCCCGTCTCAAGGCTTCTGGCAGCGACCAGGAGCGTTCTTCTGAACAGAGGTTTCAGTCTGGCATCCTCTCTGAGATGCTTCGACACGAAAGGACGAACCCTCTCCATGATCTCGCAACCCATCTCCTTCTCGTAACTCCTTATCATCTTCGCACAGAGGTCGAACTTGACAGGTGTGAAGAACGGCTCACTGTCCAGCACGGATGCGGCCGCCTTGCCAATGTCGTCCATGGGATCCCCCGTCTTGGAATCCTCGAGATCGACGCCGAAGACGCGACCATCGCTCAGGATGAAGTTCGATAGAGAAGCGTCCACCATTATCCTCTTCGACGGTCCATCAGAGAGCAAGCTATGATAGGAAGCCAGCCACGAGCCTATGCCTTCGGCTGCGGCGTCGCTGAACATTTTGTTGATCATCACGTCGCATGACTCTCCGGAGATGTATTCGGTGACCAGATAGTCTCTCTCCTTGCAGAGCGGATAGGGAACGCTCAGTCCAGCGCGCTTGGCAATCAGTAGCGATTCGAACTCGTTGCCTGACTTCCCGGAAAGGAAACGTTTGACAACGACAGGCCTCACGTCGGTCTCAACGACCCACACCCTGTTGACACGACTGGATACGAGTCTCGCGGACGAAACGACGACTCTCTGGTTGAGCGCCTTCTTCACCGCCTCCCATGCGAACGAGTCGAGGAGGGTGAGGTCTTCTGGCATACGCCTCCAAAAACGAGTTGCTGACGATAAATAGTCTCTGGTCCAGATATCGTCGGGGATGCAGCGAATGACTTACTCACACTTGCGGCATGATCCGCTTCCAAGTTATCGAGTCTTCTCTCAGCGAGTCCATCAGTTCCTTGGTTATGCGGAGCGCCTCGTCGGGATCGTCTGCCCTGAGCGCCTGCATCGCGCTCTTGATGCGGAGGACGTACTTCGAGATATCGACGCCCGCCGCCTTTGCCTCCGCGAGATGACCGCGCGCCTTGGCGATCTCCGATCTGACAAGATCCGGAATGCTGGGTTCCACCAGATCCTCTGTCTGATGAGAAAGCGTTGAAACGAGGTTCCAGTTGCCGTCTCTGCAGGCTTCCCAAGCAGTACCTATGAGCCTCCTCGCCTGGATAGTGTCAGTGCCAAGAGCACCAATATCTGACACGAGATGCTCGACTTCCTCAAGAAGTCTGGCGGAACCAGAAAAACCCCTGAGTGCCTCCTGGTAGAGAAGGTCCCGCGATCTCGACTTGGTCACCACCAGACTGAAGATGTCAAACTTCTCGGGCCTCGGCATAGGCTCTCTTCGAGCAGGCTTGTCCAGAGGGGGTCTCTCGACTACATCCTCTGGATCCGCATCTTGTCCAAGTGGGCCGTCTGCGAAAATCGCCCCGCAGAAGGGGCAATATGGATCTGACCCCTTGACAATCATGTCGCAGTCTGTGCATTGAAACAGTGGTTCCTCGTCATCGGTAACCGAGGCAGGGTTGACGAGACTGGGCGAGTCCGAGTCTCCATCGACCCAAAGCGTGGCCTCCTTGAGCTTTTCGCTCATTCTCCGAGTCTCCATCGACCCAATCCCACCAGACAGATGAGGCGAATCCATCTCGGGGGATCGAATGATCCTCTGGAGCTTCTTGCGATAGCGGTCGTCCTCGGTCTCTGCAGTTGTAGCCACGCCGCTTCTCTTCACGCTACTTCCACCGTTTGCCATGCTTGTTTCCACTCGGCCATGTCCATACTGGATGTTATATTTCGACTTCCAGAATATAAGAAGCGTAGTATCTCAGTATCACTGGGTGAAAATCAAATTCGTCCCGAGGGGAGAAACCGCCCTACTTCCGCCCAATCAGCTTAAGGAATGCATCCTCGTCAAGGATGGTCTTCTTTTGGCTCTTGGCCTTCTCGTATTTCGACCCTGGATTCTCCCCGACCACAACGATGTCAAGGGACTTCGTGACGCCTGTGGAGACCTTCCCTCCGAGCGATTCGACGAGCTCCTCCGCATCTGGTCTGGACATCGAACTCAGTTCTCCGGTGAAGAGGAACACCTTCCCCGCGAGAGGACCCGACGCCTTCTTCACGCCTTCCATCCTCAACCCCGCCCTCTTCAGCTTCTGCAGGAGCTGGCGGTTCCGGGGATCCGTCATGAAGTCGTATATCGCGCCAGCCACAATGGCTCCGATGCCGGGAACCTTCATCAAATCCTCTACGGTCGCATTGGAGAGGTCATCCAAGCTCGCGAACTTGTCCGCCAAGTCTTCCGCCGTGGACCTGCCAACGTGGCGGATTCCGAGAGCAAAGACTACCCTGTCAAAATCCCTTCCAACGCTATCCTTGATTGCATCCACCGTGTTCTGGGAAGACTTCTCCGCGAATCCATCCAAGCCGAGAAGATCCTCTTTCTTCAGCCTATAGAGGTCGGCCGCATCGGACACAAGCCCACGGTCCACGAGCTGCTCCACTAGTGACGGACCAACGCCTTCGACGTCCATCGCATCCCTTGAACAGAAGTGAGTGAGGCGTTCCTTGATCTGGGCAGGGCACGAGGCGTTGACGCATCTCCTCACTGCCTCCCCTTCCTCCCGTACGGCTTGGGAGCCACACACGGGGCACTTCTGAGGCATCCTGAATTCTTTCTCGCGGCCTGTCCGCCTGTCCGTGATCGGTTTCACGACCTGGGGAATGACCTCGCCCGCCCTCTCTATCAGGACATAGTCCCCAATTCGGAGGTCCTTCCGCTTGACCTCGTCCTCGTTGTGGAGAGTGGCGTGAGTCACCGTCACGCCCCCGATCTGGACGGGCTCGAGGACCGCAACTGGTGTTAGAGCTCCCGTTCTTCCCACCTGTACCTGTATGTCCACCAGCCTCGTGGTCATCTGTTTCGGGGCGTACTTGAACGCAATCGCCCATCTTGGATTCTTGGCGGTGTAGCCAAGCTTCTCCTGCTGGGCTAGCGAGTTGACCTTAACGACGATGCCATCGATCTCATAGCCGAGATTCTCCCGTCTGGATTCCCATGACGAGATGCTCTCGAGGACCTCGTCAATCGAGCCAATCTTTCGTGTTTCTGGACTTGTCCTGAGGCCGGATTTCCTCATGGCCTCAAGGCATCGCTCGTGAGTCGCAGGCATCTTCCCCTTGTTGTAGCTGAGAGTGTAGAAGTACGCTTCCAAAGGCCTGGCTGCTGCGACCTTCGGATCCAGCTGCCTGATGGATCCAGCAGCTGCGTTCCGAGGATTCGCGAAGAGCGGCTCGCCATTCTTCTCTCGCTGCTTGTTCAGCCTCTGCAGACCTTCCTTCGGCATGTAGACTTCGCCGCGAATCTCGACGCTGCGCAGCCCACTCTCGGGCTTGAGCCTCAGCGGAATGCTACGAATCGTCTTGATGTTGGTGGAGACGTCCTCGCCGACCCTCCCATCACCTCTGGTGGCACCTCTCACGAGCTGACCATCCTCGTATAGAAGAGCGATGCCCAGACCATCGATCTTCAGTTCCACGACGTATTCGACCGGTTCTCCTCCAAGCCATCTCTTCACTCTTGAATCGAATTCGCGCAGCTCTTGCGGCGCATAGCAGTTGTCCAGGCTCAGCATTGCAGCCTTGTGCTCAACCTGAGGGAACTCCTGCAGGGGCTTTCCGGACACTCTCTGGGTCGGAGAATCGGGGAGAACCTGTTCCGGGAACCTGTCCTCGAGGTCCTTCAGTTCCTTCATGAGCGTGTCGTACTCGAAGTCCGAGATCTCAGGATTGTCCTCGACATAGTACTTGATATCGTGATGTGAAATCCCGTCGACGAGCTCCCTCATCCTCCTCTTCGCCATTGCCGAATCAAGCGTCATCCTCGTCTGCTCCTAAGGAATGTGGAGAGTTCGCGGGCAGTCATCGTGTTCAACACGTTGCCTGCCTCAAGCCATCCTCTCCTGGCAGTCGTGACTCCGTAGAACATGTAGTCCATCTGGTCGGGGCTGTGGGCATCGGTCCCGATGGACATCCTCACGCCCGATTCCTTGGCGAGCCGGCAATGTGCGTCGCTAAGGTCGAGCCTATTTGGAAACGCGTTGATCTCCATGCACACGCCACTCTCCTTCGCTGCGGAGAACACTCTCTGGACGTCGAACTCGTAGGGGTTCCTCTGACCTATTATTCTGCCGGTTGGATGCCCGAGCACGTCTATCCCGCCGGATTCGATGGCCGTCACAATACGCTTGGTCATCTCGCCCTTCTCCATCTTGAACCGCGAGTGTGCACTCCCGATGACTATATCGAGATCCTTCAGGACCGATGAGGGATGGTCCAAAGAACCGTCGGCCTTGATATCCACCTCGCAGCCTGCCAGTACTCTGGTTCTGCCACCGAGCCTCTCCTCTGTTCTCCTGATTGCGTCGATCTGCTGTCGGAGACGGTCTGCAGTGAGACCATGTGTTATCTTCAGGCTGGGGGAATGGTCGGTGATTGCCACGTACTGATAGCCCAGGTCATTTGCTCTTGAAACGACGTCTTCGATTGGGCTTGAGCCGTCAGACCAATTCGTGTGGACATGAAAATCGCCCTTTATGTCCGACTGCTTGACCAGCGTTGGAAGTCTGCCAGCCTCCGCGGCCTTAATCTCCCCGAGGCTCTCTCTCAGCTCTGGTTCAATGTAGGGCAGACCAAGGGCGCGATATACAGCCTCCTCTGTGTCTCCTGCCACCAGCTTCCCAGAATCCCGCTCAAACGCACCATACTCGCTCACTTTCAGACCGCGCTCAATTCCTCTTCGACGGAGATCGACATTGTGGTCCTTGGAGCCAGTGAAGTAGACCAGCGCGGCGCCGTAGCTCTTCGTCTCGACTACGCGGATGTCGACCTGGAGACCATTCTTGAGGATAACGCTCGATTTCGTTGGGCCTTTCATGAGGACTTCTTTCACATGAGGGTACGATACGAAGCCATTCATGACATGCTCGGGGTTGTCTTCGCCAACGAGGATGTCGATATCCCCCACAGTCTCCTTTCCCCTTCTCAGGCTCCCTGCAATGCTGACCAGTTCCGAGGATTCCCTTGATTTGAGGAACTCAACGTACGCAGAGGCCACGGGATACGCCTCATCTAGATACAGCCGCCGCCCTTTGGCTTCGAGAGTGCCTATGCCTTGCCTGATCCTCTCTTCGGTCTTCTCACCGAATCCCTTGAGTCCGCGTAGCCTGTGCTCGTCCAGAGCGGTCCTGAGCTGTTCCATGTCGGATATGCCCAGCTCCTTGTACAGAACCATCGCCGTCTTCGGACCCACATCGGGGACCCGAAGGATATCGAGCAGTCCCTGGGGGATCTGCGCTCTCAACTTGTCGAGATACGAGAGCTTGCCAGTGCTCAGAATCTCATCTATCTTCTTCGCGACGGATTCGCCGACGCCGGGGATTTCCTGAAGCCTACCTTCCGATGATAACCTCGAGATATCCTCGTCCAGTTGTTCAATACTTCTGGCAGCCCGCCTGTATGCGTTCGGTTTGAAGGTGACTCCTTGAAGATCGAGGATGTCCGCGACCTCGTAGAATATGGCGGCGACCGCGCGGTTGTCCATATGAGCTCACGTGCAGTGCGCGAATCCTTCTGTCCAGCGATATATGTTTCTCCGGCTATACAGCACGAGTCCCCCACGCTGTCCCAATCAGCGCTCCTCCAGGAGGGCACGAATGTTCAATAGCCTGGCAAGCAACGCGCAGAATCCTGAGTCGGCCGGACTCGGTCCGGAGCACTTATGCATCGACGATTCGAGGCACTGGCTCCACTTATGCAATCAGGCTTTATACCATGACAGGTATATCCATACCGCAGAAGGTATGATTTGGATGCTTTCACTTGAGATTCTGAAGGCACTGGCTAGAAGGGGGAGAGTGGAGCTCATCAGGACTTTGAGAGCCTACCCAGACCAGGACTTCACGATAAACGAGCTGGCAAAAAGGGCGAGGCTTCCGACAATGACCGTATGGAGAGCGACTAGGGAGTTGAAGGGAATCGGACTACTCAAGACCAAGAAGGCTGGAAACGCGTTGATGGTCTCTCTCACGGAGGATAGGGATAAGCTCCGGACCTTGAGACTCATCCCAGAAACCGATCCGCACAGAATGGCTGCGATTGCATTTTCAAGGAACCTGGCGGTCAGTCCATGGCTCGAAGAGTGCAGGTTGTTCGGGACGGTTGCCAGAGGGGAGCACACACCAGGGGAAGAGGTGGATGTGGCCGTGGTCTATCGCGACGAGCTCATATCGGAGGAGGAGGCCAAGGCTCAAGCAAAGAGCCTGGCCGAGAAGGTGAAGCAGGACACGAACATAGCCATAGTGCCCCTCTGTCTACCTCAGAAGGACATGTCCAGGAAGGGGGGTCTCGCCTCAGAACTGAGGGACAAGGAAGTCCTGGCAAGGAATCGCCATAATTTGAACGACCGCTGACCGTAACATAGTGGGATTCAGTCCTCACTGGGACTTGATCCGGGAGAAATAGTCGTAGAACAGCCTGGCCAGCCTGGCCTCGGCAAGCTGGGCCTTCTCCGGGTTCTTCTCCTCCAGATGCTTGAAGAAGACGCACAGCACGATGTGTGAATCGGCGGATATGTAGATGACTCCGGCATTGTTCACCGACCCCGCCGTTATCCCCGATTTCGACGCGACCACCACATCATCTGACAAGAACTGGGGAAGCGCAGAGGTCCCAGCGTTCCTCATCATGAGGGCGAGCATCCCCTTGGACGCCTCTTTCGAGACGACCTCGCCTTTCAGTATCTTCTCCAAGAGCCAGCCGATCTCCCTGGGGGTACCGAAATTGTCGAAGACCTGGTCGTACTCCCTCTGGGTCTTGAACTTCTTCTCCTCTTTCATGCCATAGAGGTTCTCGTAGTCCCTCCGGAACTCCTCGATCGACAGGTTGGAGAATTCAGCATCGATCTCGTTGAGCTTCTTCATCCTGTCCATGTCCGAGAGCCCCTTCCATGTGCGGGCCGCCTCCTGAACCGACATATCCTTGAATGATCCCTTGCCCATCGTAAGCAGGAATCCGGCTCTCCAGGGCAGGTATATCGACGTCTTCACAAGTCCCAACTCACGCATGAGCATGTTGACCCTCTGTATCCCTATCCGTTTCCAGAGCATCTCCGAGGCGGTGTTGTCAGTGGCTATTATCATCAGAGTCAACAGATCCCGGATCTTGAGCTCCAGCCCCGGAGACAGATACTGGAGAATGCCAGATCCGATGCAGTAGTATTTCGGCTCAAGGACGAGCGTCTCGTCGAGGGAGATGGTTCCCTCATCAGCCTGCCGCAGCACCTCGACCATCACAGGTATCTTGAATACGCTTCCGAGAGGGAATATCTTGTCAGCGTCGACGGCAATCTCCTTGCCTGACTCGACGTGCTTCATGTACAGACCAAGGTGTCCCTTGACTTCTCGGGAGAGTTTCATCGCCTCAGCTCTGAGCTTGGCCATCTCCGCACTCGCGGATTTCTGTTTCGCACCGTCTTCGCTCAAGTCCCCTGATCCTCCACTCGCCAGCAGCAGGACAGAATAACCCAACTTTGTTGCAGACGTCCGTCCGAGTATCTGGAACAAAGGATTGGATAATCAGTATATAGGCACTTCGATACGGAATCCAGCACAACGTCCATGGCTGGACGGTGGAAGGGTCATGGTTCTGCACCTTGAAATGGTGCTTGATGACCTGCGCCGTCCCCAGACGCACTCGTCTCTTTCTTGTCTGCACGTGTTCGATTGTGGACAGCGTCATACAGCCTGGACCCGAGATACACGCCCAAGACAGTCAACGGGGCGAGACTGCTCTTGATGGATACCACCAAGAAGACAGACATGACGAGCAGAATCCGGTCATCAAGGTTGATGAGCTTCATGCTAACCAGAATAGCCACCAGCACGAATGCGATGCTCACGAGGGCGTAGTGAGGGTTATCCATGGCAACCTCGCTCAGGAGTGTACCGCCCGCTGAGGTCTCCTCGCGCGACTGCTCGCTTGTGTGGAAAAGCACGGCGGAGCCAAGCACGTTTGAGACTCCGAACGGGAAAACCAGGACAAACGCAAGCCCACCGCAGCCGGCCACCACTAGCAGAAAGCTTCCCAGACGTCTTACGTCTCTTGCGGACAACCTCGATTGCAGCTCGAAGAGCAGCAGAACCAGGAGCGGTATCGCGGCATAGATCTTTGTCAAAGTGGCCATGGACAAGAATACGATGGCAAGAAGAGTGGAGCGTTCGTCACGCTTTCTCCAGAAGTATATTGACACGACCATTAGGAGGAGGGTGAGAGACGCGTTGTCGAACGAATAGAACAGCATGACAACCCCGGCAATCGGGACATACGTTCTCCAGCTCGTGCGGACGATTCTTCTGAAGAGATAGAGCGCCCCCGCCGAGAATAAAAGATTGACCAGCACGAACCAACCAGGTGCCCCGATCTCACCAATTGCCGAACGAGCTCCCGAGTAGACCAGGAGGTCCAGTGGGAGGTAGTTGTAGGTGCCGTTCACGAACTCGGGATCAGGGTGATACTTCGTGGCGAACCTGGGCACGACGTCATCAACGTAGGGATTTCCACCATGAAGGAAGTAGACCGTTGCCGAATCGACCGCATCATCGATGTCATGAATCTCCGTGAAGTACGGGAAGTAGAGCACGAACGAGACCAGGAAGGCGCCGAAGGCCGCCCAAAGAAGCACGGCGATGGCCAGGTTGTTCTTCTTCACGAATGCTATGGCTCTCCCGTGGCTAAGACGACGAGCCCCAGCAATCCAGACGGTGACGAGGATGACGAGTATGCCGTTGTACAACATGTCGATCATTCAGCACGCCAGCCTCGTTGAACCCCTGTCCACGGTCAGTCTGGACAGTGGCTTCGAATGGGTGGGGAATAATCCCTGGCCCGTATAAAGACATTATCGGAATTCGAATCGAGACGACACAAGACGCTCTTTGCCGCGACACAATGCCAGCCGACCCGCTCTTCTGAAAAACTTCTTAAAAGACGAGACGATACCACCCCACAGGGAGATGGGCAGAGGATGACCATTGGAGACTTCAAGAGACTGAGCAAGCGCAAGAATACTACCCAGCTAATTGACAGGGCCTCGTTCAAGCGTATACACGATGAGTCGCTGGATGTCCTCGGGGAGACTGGAATCCGAATATACAGCGCTTCGGCCCTGGATCTCCTTAAGGCGAACGGAGCGTCAGTGGATCGAGACAAGATGGTTGCTAGAATTCCAAAGGACCTCGTCGAGAAGTCGATCAAGAGCGCTCCGAAGGAGTTCACCCTTAGAGCCCGGAACCCCGAGTATGACGTTGTTCTCGACGACGCCCATGTGTACTTCACATTCGATGGATGCGGAGTGCAGACGGTCGACCTTGAGTCCGGCAAGAAGCGGCCCGCGAGGAAACAAGACATAATCGACTGCGCGAAATTGGGCAACATGCTACCAGGACTCGGATACTTCACTCCGAGCGTGGCGCCTCAAGATGTGCCTTTGCACGCCCATGTTCTGCACCAGATCCAGGCAGCCTACTCCAACACGGACAAGTTCGTCATGTCGGAATCAACAACGACCGCGGCGGAGGCAAGACTCCAGATCGAGATGGCTGCCGCGGTGGCCGGCGGGAGGGACAAGCTGATGCGCGACCCGAACATCTCCGCGATCGTCTGCGCGGTCCCTCCACTGAACCTCGACGGAGGAGGGAGCGAGGCGGCAATCGAGTTCGCGAAGGCCGGCGTACCTGTCATGATGATGAGCATGGTCGAGGCAGGGGTCTCCGGACCGGTGACCCTTGCGGGTACGCTCGTCGTCAGCAATGCCGAGATTCTGGCCCTCCTCACGTTGACCCAGTGCGCCAGGAAGGGCGCCAAGGCAATCTACGGTTCGGTACTTTCCATGATGGAGCCACGCTCGGGTGCCTACGTGTCCGGATCTCCAGAGGCGGCCCTGCTTTGCTCCGCGGTAGTGAGCTTGGCGAAGCACTACGGTCTCCCTGCCCAGGCGGGGACCTTCGGGACCAACGCTTTGGCACCTGGATCCCAAGCTGCCTCCGAGCACTGCCTCAACACCCTGCTCGCTGTCAACGCCGGAGCCGACATGCTCAACGGGTTCGGGCTGATTGAGGCATCGACGGTGCTTTCGTTCGAGCAGCTGCTCTTGGACTACGACATCGTGACCGAGCTGCTCTACATCGCGAAAGGAATCGACGTCAACGACGATACGATAGCCGCGGACCTGATCCGTGAGGTTGGCATCGGTGGCAATTTCCTGGCCAAGAGGCATACGCTAGCGCATCTCAAGGACGCCTGGTCCCCCATGGTTTTCGAGTATACGACATACGAGGATTGGGTGAAGAGAGGTTCTGTCGACCCTCTGAAAAGGGCAAACCTGAAGGCGAAGGCCATGCTCAAAGAGGCGAAATCAGTCCCCTTGGAGAGAGACGTCGACAAGGCTCTCCGAGATATACTCGAGAGAGGGGAGAGGAGACTCAGAGCGGAATAAGGGCGATTCGTTCAAAGATGGATAGGATCTCCGAATCCCAACAGCAGGGACTCGAGAAATCAGGCGAAAAGGGGGGATACGGAGATTGAAAGAGAGCGCGGACCCGGTCAGGGGGGAAAAGGGGGGGAGAGTGGCTGATCCGGATCCCAGAAGGAAAATCTGTTTCCCTCTTTCAATCTCTTGAGTTGTTGATGCCGGTTCATCGTTCATATAGGTGTTGACCCTGGAATCAGCGCTGATAACTATGTCTGGCCAAGGTCTGAACGTAAAGATTTATTCATCGGCACGGGATACCTGCGGCCCGGGCAGAATGGTTTCGATCAAGGACATCCCGAATCCTCTCAAAGCTGTCATTTTCGACCTGGACGACACTCTCGTTCTCTCGACAGTCGACTTCGCCAAGTTCAAGCACCTGGTCATCGAAAGGATTGTCAGGCAAGGCGAGGATGGCAAGCTCTACAGCCCGAACGAGACGATTGTGGCAATCCTCGGTAGGTACGAGCAGAGGATGCTGGCACAGGGAGTCCCCGAGAATGAAATCAGGGCAAGGCTGGCTGAGCTTGACCGAATCATGGACGAGGTCGAGCTCGAAAGGGTGTCCGAAACCGAGGCGATCGAAGGGGCCGCCAACTTGCTCCAACTGCTTCGCGCGAAGGGGATAAAGGTCGGAATCCTCACAAGGGGATGCCACGAGTACGCAACGGAGGCTCTGTCCAGGACGGGGTTGATCTCGTTCGTGGACAAGCTTGAGTGCAGGAACTCGGAGACGAGGGCGAAGCCCGATCCTCAGGCCTACCTGAACCTGGTCCGCTCGTTGGGGATCAGAGTGGAGGAAACGATCTTCATAGGCGACCACCCGATCGATGCCCAGTGCGCCGAGAACGCTGGCGTCATCTTCATAGCCGTGGAGTCCGGAGATGTCCCCAGGGAAATGCTTTTGGAAGCGGGTTCGGCAGAGATCTTCAAGCACGTCGGCGAGATGATCGCATGGTTTGAGGACATTCTATCGAGTTGAACAACAAAAGCACATTTCACATCGGCAATCAGAATGATATGCTGAATTTCAAAACCCTACCGTGGTCCAATATCGAGCATCCTGACGACAGCGTCTTCGCTCGAATGAATCATCGATTCGTCCGTCGATTCGCCCTCGGACCTCGGAACCACAGGCTCCATGCTCCTTTCGAGAAGCGCGAGCTCCCTTTGGGTCGTCGTCCTGGGATCGACCGGGACGATGAATATGCAGTCGTTCGTGACGACCAAGTCCCTGAGCTGATGCATGAACTGGAGCATGCGATCGTAGGTGTTGAGCGAGACCAGGTATTCGAGTCCGTCGAGTATTATCGCCGTCCTTCCCTGCGTCTCTATGAAGTTCCTTATCTGGCCCATGAGAATGCCTATCGCAGTCGGATTGACCCTAGCCTCGCCGACAAGGTTAGTGAGCCAGATGATCCGCGAGGTCCCGACATCCTTCTCCGACAAGAGCTTCTTCGGATAGTCCCTGGTGACAACAAGCCCATTGAATCCTGACGAAACCGCCTGGTCGAACATCTCGTAACTCGCCTTCGGGCGTCTCTCTTCGACGAGGTATACGTTGCCGGGTCGCGGCTCGACCCCAGACATAACAGCTGAGCTACCAGCTGAGGTCACTGATGCATCCCATCCGCTAATAACCGATATGATAGGCTTCGTTATATAATACTGTTGACAAGGTTTCGCAAGGGTGAAAAAGATCTTGCTGGATGATCTCAGAATCGCGAGCAGAAGACCCGCAGACGGTCCTGACCTATCTCTCCATACAGGCATCGCTCGCAATCGTCGACCGTTGCGGCCGACCGCATGTCGTAGCAGCAGGGAGTCATGTAGAATTTCGTCTCCCCTGAGCACAAGACCCTCGAGCGGTTGTCGACGACACTGCCTCTGGGACACTTCTGGCAGTCGACAGCAGAAACCTGCCGAGGTTCGGCCAGGTCGCAGGCCGTTGTGAAGAGCTTGTGCATCTGCTTGCTCATGGAGAGACGAATCACGAATGGCATTCCCAATTGAAGTCAATTGCCCATGAAAGCCCAGGAGAAGAGGTTTCGAGAAATGGTTTCATGGAGGGCGAGTCGTCAGGCTTCTGGCCTCAGCTTGACCCCGAGCTCCCCCATCTCGGCCTTGAAGCCTTTGATGACTCTCCGGTACTCCTTGCTGGGCTTTCTGGTCTCTGGGTCCCAGCACTCGTACAGGCTCTTGCCGAGAGGCGGCGATTTCAGCCTCGATTCGTACTTCTTGAGCAGCGACTTCACAAGCTCATTGGCGTCCGACAGCTTCATGCCAGCAACCGCATGCCCGACCTCGGCAGACATCCTGGGCTCGACAGGGGTCGTCCTGTCCTCGTGCTTGTTCGTGGCCACTCCGACCGATTCGATCGACAGTCCGGCCGTCACGGCCGCCGTCACGGATGCGGAGGTCTCGTACAGGCACATGGGAGTGCACGGGCCAGCAGTGGTGTAGTTCAGGTTGAGGCTGAGCAGATGGGTGTTCCGGCTGATCGCCTGGCCCATCGAACTTATGACCCAGAGCATGTCCCTGGGGCTGCTGGCGACATATCTGAGGTGTATCGTGAAGGGCAGCAGCCAAGACGACTGGTATGTGAGGATACCCATCATGTGGTGCGCGACATTGGAGACCGCGGTTCCCTCAGGGCCTCCAGAGTAGCCTCCCAGCAACGGGCCGAAGCACATGCCGATGTGCCCGCCAAGCGAGAGTGCGACCGTCGCCTTGTTGAGCCTCGCGAAATCGACCTTCATCGGGTCCATGCAGCAGATCATGTACCCGTCCGACTGGCGCATCCCGTACTTGGGGTGAAGCGCCGCTGCGAACGCGATATCAGACTCCGCTGTTGCCAACGAGTTCATGATCGGTATGCCCTGCCGGCCTACTCGGTTGCACGCCTCCCTCGCGAGGACGGCGTTCCTCATAGCCGCCAGCACCTCAAGGGGAGACGCCGGCCTCACCCGCATACCGCCGACTCGGGTTATGGCGGGCGTGGTTATCGCATTCGTTTCCGGTATCTCCGCGTATCCCTCGACGAGCGTCAAGAATGACCTGTCGCTCGAGCAAGCTCCACCGCCTGCTCCAAGCAGGCACCATGGAGGAGTCTTGTCCCCGACCTTCCTTGTCACCAGGTGTTTTCTGTCCTTCCCCTCGCCGAAATGTAGCTTCGAGGGGGCGTTCCTCAGCGCTTCCTTGACCTCCCCTTCGGTGTATGAAATGACGCGTCCGGTCGTGGTACAGAACGCTCCAACTTCGACCAGAAGCTCCAACCCGGCCTCGAACAGCTCATCCATCATCGAGGGGTCGTCAGGTATCGGCCTGCTGGGGTCGTACTTGATCTTGTGTTCCTTCACCTTCTCTTGGACCTTTGGTGCGAACATCCTGAGCTGATAGTCCGTCTCGCTCACCGGCTTGCCCTCGAGCGCCTTCTGCATGACATCTAAAATCTGGACCATGGGCTCACCTCGACTTGACAAGCTGGTTCGCTAGTTTCACACCTTCGACCGCCGTCATCCCGCAGCCGTCGGCACCAATCTCCTTGGCCCACTCCTTTGTGGTCGGGCCTCCACCAACGAGGACAGCGAACTTCCTGCGGTCGCCTGAGGACACAAGATAGTCAACTATGTCCTTCTGTGATCCGATCGTGCTGGACATGAGCGCAGACGCACCGATGACCTTAGCGCCGTTCTTCCTTGCTTCCTCGACGAATGATATGGTCTTCACATCGACACCCAGGTCGATGACATTGAATCCACCGGCCATGAGCAGACTGGAGACTATGTTCTTGCCGATCTCGTGCACGTCTCCTTGGACTGTCCCAATAACAACGGTCGCCTTCGCGCCCTTTGAACCCTTGGGTACCAATGGAAGCAGAAGCGCAAGAGCTCCCTTCATTGCCTCCCCAGCCAGCATCAGCTCCGGAAGATAGATCTCCATCTTCTCGAACTTGTCCCCGATCGTTTCTATCGCTGGCACAAGGCCCTTCTCGATGGCCACCAACGGGTCAGTCTTGGCCGCGATGGCCGCCTTGGCTGCGTTCACGGCTGCTTCCGAGTCATACTTCATGATCGCGTTCTGTAGGTCCTTGAGGATCTTGTCTGGGCTCATTGCCCCACCTTGCCATGCCACCGAGCCACTAGCCTGCGTGGAACGGGACTGTCGGGGAATCCTCAGACCTGTACTTTAACCTTATTCCGCGAGCTCCTTGATCCTAAGGGATTTGCTCAACTGACTCGACCTCGAAACACAGTGCTTTACGGATGACTGCCGTCTCAAGGGCGCCATTCCGAAAGCTTTTAACAGACACAAATCCTAAGCGTCCACGGATACCCCCCTTCGCTCATGAGGAAATTCTCCTGCTGAGTTCATCTTCGGAGTTCGGATGCAGATGACCCCATCGATAGACAAGGAATTGATTCTCAAGCAGCTGGTCGATGGCGTATTCGTCTGCACGAAAGAAGGGAATCTCGTCTACTCAAACCCCGCATTTGCGAGGACACTCGGTTACGACGACGACAAGATAAAGACGAGGAACATCGAGAAGCACTTGATTGACAGGAACCTCGACTGGAGGGCATTGGTCTCGCTGCTCGAACAGGGCAGTTACATGTCAGACTACGAGACGAAGTTCAGAAAGGCGGATGGGATTCTGATTGTCGGTTCAATATCAGCTTGCGAACTGAAGGACCCCGAAGGAAGGTTCCTCGGAATCGCGGGTGTCCTGAGAAACATGACAACCAGAAAGGGCATCGAGATTGAGCTGAGGGAGAAAGCGTTCAGGATCGATGTCCTCAACAAGATCGCCAGAGCCGCAGCCGAAGAGGCCGACGTGAGAAGGCGCGCTCTGGTGGACGTGTGCAAGGAGCTGCAGAAGCTGATCAACTTCGACGTCCTCACCGTCGGCATCACCGAGGAGAAGGGAAGGCACGTTGACATCATCACACCAGCACCGGACGTGCAGTCGGCCACGAAGACCCTGGGAACGGTACCCTTCGAAGGGAGTCTTGTAGAGAAGCTCAAGTTCAGCGGCGGAGCAATACTCGTGGAGAGAGATGCTGCGAGAAAGCCCTACACCGAATACTCAGTCATGGACATGTCCAGTGTACAATCCTTCCTGGCAGTACCCTTGATGAGCAGAGGTCGGGTACTGGGCTCTCTGAACATCGGTTATTCGAAACCTAATGAGTATCACGCTGAAACGGCTGACATCCTTCGGATGGTCGCCGATCAGGTGGCAGGACAGGTGGACAATTTCATTCTCCTCAACTCGCTCGAGAACAGGATCAAGCTTCAGGATGCCCTGGTCCGCTCAGGAGTGGAACTCCAGAAGGCGATTAGCACCGAGCAGATCTATGCGGCGATAGCGTCAAACATAAGGGACATAGTCCCGTACACGGACCTGTCGTTTTACACCGTGGATTGGCAGAAGCGGATGGTGTCTCCGAAGTACGCTGTTGGCAATTGGACGAACGAGATCATGTCCAACCCAGGAACAGTAGATGAGGGCATCGTCGGCGTGGTGGCAAAATCAGGAAGAGCGGAGTTCACGGACGACGTGGACGCGGATCCCAGATCGGCGAGTGTCCCCGGCACTCCGCTTGAGCACAATTCGATGCTCGCCCTTCCGCTCATCGGGACCGAAGGTGTGCTGGGAGTCCTGGAGCTATACAGGCCGATGGGACATGTCTTCACGGTGAGCGATCTGGAATCTGGGAAACTCTTCGCCCAGCAGGCTGCTGTCGCGCTTTCCAATTCATATCTCGTGAGCAAATTGCAAGAGGCCAACAAGGAGATCGAATTACTTAACGATCTCATGTTCCACGACATCAACAACTTCAATTTCGCCACTCTGAACTACATCGAGACGATTGCGGGGAACCCGGAGACTCCAGCATCGAACCGCGCTTACCTGGAGAAATCCCTACACTTGATCAGGCAGACGGCGCGGCTAATAGAGGACGTCAAGAAACTCACAAGGATAGGGGCGATGAACCCACAGGACTTCGCTCCGGTTGACCTCAACGGTGTGCTGAGGAAGATAGTCTCTGGGCTGGAGACATCGTTTCCGGGAAGGCGCGTGAACGTCAATCTCGTGCTTCCCGAGTCGAGCCATGTCGTCGCCAACTCACTCCTCGAAGAGCTATTCGTCAATCTCCTCTCGAACTCCGTCAAGTACGATCCTCATGATGAAGTCGAGATCGATGTGATCTGCGAGCGACACGTGGAATCCGGCAAGTCCTTCTTCAATGTCTCGATTTCAGACCGAGGCTTTGGAATCCCGGATGACAAAAAGCCCAAGCTCTTCCAGAAGTATGTTCGCCTGAAACCGGATTCCGATGTGTCCGGAGCTGGCCTCGGCCTGTCCATCTGCTGGGCCCTTGCGGACAAGTTCGCTGGAAGGATATGGGTCGAAGACCGTGTGCCTGGAAAGAGCGAACTTGGGGCAAAATTCTGTGTTCTGTTGCCCGCAGCCAAGGAGAAGAGCGCCTCGAGATGACGGCGACTTCAAGATCCTAGGACGAAGAAACGACTGTCTTCAAATCGCTCGTGCACACGACAACTACTTCGCTCACATGAACAATAAGAAGAATGTGGAAAAGGTTTGAATGTGGTTTACGTCCGTCTCTAGCTATTCTCTTCTCGGCGCACCGAAACCCCAAGCGTCATGACCACCAGCAACATCAGCATGGTCACGGCTGCCATGGACAAGAGAGTCCCAGATGCTGCCACAGGCTCAGCCGATACAGGTGCCGGTACATTCGTCACAGGCATCTCCGTTGGAACCGAGGTTGCCTTCGCGACGATGGGCGTCACATTGAACTCCAGCAGCGGAGCACCGTGGTATCTCGCAATCCCGATCCCTCGCCCATAGTTCTCGAAATTGTACGGGCCGTGAATGGTCAGGATCTTCGTTGTGTTGTCGTACATAGAGCCGAAGTCCACACCGTTCGACTCATAGTAGCCAAGGGACATCCAGCCATGTGTCTCAGCTGCGGTGTAGTTGCTCTTGTCACCGTAGCCGAAAGGCAGAGGCGCCGCATTGATGATACACGTTATGTCCATGCCCAAGCCTGGGTCATACCAGATATCTCCCTTGATGCCCTTGTACCCGAGCACATTCGTTCCATCCCTCAGCTTCACCTCGAACGTCATGTAATCCGTGAGGTTGAATGACTGTGGAGTGGCATCATACGCGACTTGGCTGCCCAAGAGCGGATCCATAGCAGCGTGGCTCTTGTATGTCAACAATGCCCACGTGTCGAAGTCGGAAATGTGGCCTGATATCGACGCTATGTAGTCAATCTTCGCCGGTTCCCACTGCCATGCGCCGCCGTCACCAGTGCTCTTGTTGGCCTGAACAGCGCGGAGGCTGTACTGACAAACGCCATCATATGTCACGTCCCCCCACAGACTGTTGTAGTGGGCGTTCAGGGTGAGGTTCTCCATGTAGGTTTCGTGGTGGCATATATCGGCAGCACGCATCCACCTTGTTATCAGCACCTCGAAGCCCCAGTTCACATGCCCGATGTTGAGCTGGACTTCGCCCGTTGGAAGCTCACTGCACGACATGTAGAGTTCCATGTTCGCGTACTTGAATTCGTACCCGCAGAAGATATCGTAGACTGAGTTGCCCTGCCACAGAATCCAGTTCTGCCAATCAGTCTTGTAGGTGGCCCCGTTAGCCGCCCACCAGGTAGCCACGTCCGAGGCCTGTGGCATGCCCATCCACTCCTCCGCGGCCTCCCGGTTCATGACGACTTTGTAGACGACTCCAAGGTAGTATCCGTCGAGCTTCTGCTTGTTCATTGTAGCATTGCCTGTCCATGTCGGGTCGCTGTGCCAGGTTCCCCACCAGTAGTTCAGCCAATTGGCGTTATCAAGGTACTCCATGTAGATATTGACACTCGCTTCAGCGCCGGGGACGTCCGGGGTGCCATTCGCCGGCATAATCATGGGTGCTCCTACATCGAGGGTGGTCATGTTGCTCGCAGTGACATTCCACCTGTAGGGCGCATAGATGATGCCCTGCATCCCAGTCTTGTCCGGGTTGTATACCATTGTGGATTCGCCGGGGTTTGTGTTCAGCACGATATCTTGGGTGTATATTGGATATCTCCAGTTGTACCACTCACCCCACGGCTGCATCATGATGTCGTACATGGTGTACTTGATCTCCATTGATCGCGCAATGACTGATATGTCATCGAGCGAAGCCGATGTCCCGTTCGCGATATCGGATACGATGACAGAGTACACACCGAGTTGGTTGAACACCACGCCGCCAGCGAATACATGAGCGCCCGAATCAGTAGCCGGCACGAACAAGTAGTCGGCTGGGAGCGTGTACGTTCCAGCGCTTGCATTGGTCGAGAACGACACTAATCCGTCGTACGCGTCGAACACATTGTTGTTCTGGTCGTACGCCGTCACCGTCACATCGAACGCCGCTCCGAGGAACGCGGTCGCCGGTCCAGTTATCACGAGGTGATCCAGATGAGGCGGTGTCAATAACGCCAAGATGCCCGTCTGGCTACCCGTGACCGCTGCGTCTACTGTATCTGTACACGTTATCGTGTACCATCCTTCGGTGTGGAACACTACCATATCTGTGAATGTATACACTCCCTGGTCAGCGGGAACGAACGTGTAGTCCGCTGGAAGTGTCACATCGGAATACGACATGTTCGATGTGAAGTTCACCGTTCCAAGATAGTCCTTGAACGTGTAGCCGCGCTGATCCAACACGGTGACAGTCACGCTGAGCGGAGTCTCGACAACCCTGTTGCTCTGCACGCCTGATACCACGATGCTGGCAGCCGCAGGGGCCGACTGGACCACTATGCCCTCCTGAGAACCCTTCGCTGTGGGCGTTGCGACATCGTGGACCGTGATGTTCTGCGTGCCCACAGTCGCAAACGTTATTCCAGAGAATGTGTGGACTCCATTGTCACCCGCAACGAACGAATAGTCTCCAGGCTTGGAAGCTGCCAGGTCGCTCGACGTGAAATTCACGGTTCCCGTGTACGTCGTCATGACCGTTCCGTGGTTGTTGTAGGCGGTCACAGTTACGCCCGTCGATTCCGTCGCGTTGACTGGGTTCTTGGCACCAGATACTGTGAAATGATCTATCACCTCAGGTGAGGTGGTCAACATCTTCCACTCGAGGTACGGGGCTCCGTATGGAAGGACATGCATCCTGTTCCACTCGGAGTTCAGCCAATCGTGAGGTGCCCTGTAACCGGGCAACCCAATGTTGTACGACCAATTCCACATATCGATTGGACCGTAGTACTTCATGAAGTTGTTGTCATTGTCGACCACGACAAATCCCGGTGCCAGCTCGGGATTGTCCGAAGCCATAGGTTCTCCGAACTCCATGGACATCTCAGCGGTGTCGTTAATGGTCACATAAGCTCCACCATGTCGCAGGAATGTCTGGTTGCCGCTTGGCCAAATGAATTCGAGAGTCTCTCCGTCGGTCAAGTTCCACCCGCGGGGTGCGTAGTCATAGGTCATGTTCTGGTTGTACCAGTAGCTTCCAGGGGCCGTGTTAAGGTAATCAAAATTCATGTACCGCCTGTAATCGGACTTGTGCCCGAGCACGTATATGTAGTCCTGAACAATGGACTCCCAAACCCAGCACGGTTCGCCCGCGTTGAGAGTCTCCTCGTAGGCGTACATGCCGTAGGAGATAGCAGAGTCCATGTCGAGGTCCGCCATCTGTGGGCCGATAGTCATGTGGAAATCGCCGCCTTCGAAGTACCACTCGGTCGGCATGAAGGTATCGTGCATCCACCTTGTCAGGAGAATCTCCCCTCCCCAGCTTACGTAGTCACTGTGGAGGATGACCTTGTCGCCGACCTTCGTCGCCGTCAGGTCCCAGTTGAGCGGACCCAGACCTCCTCCGTATGCACAATAAATGTCCAAACCATGCGGATTGCTCACCGCGTTGCGGATGCCAGCTTCACTGTCAAACCAGTTCGACCACCTTGTGGCGATTGAGACTCCGTTATCTGGCCACCAGGTCGTGGTGAAGTTGAGCCAATCGTCATGGGTCGACAACCCAAGGACGGACTTCGCCGCCTGCTCATCCAATGTGATGTTCCCCTTGATCACGGACAGCCAACCGTCATCGGCAGCCTGTACGGCCGCTGGATAGTTGGCATAGTCCCGCTGGTTGAGATATCCAATGTTCCAGTCGATTATTGCTGTACCGCCTCTCGCAGTACCGAACAAGGGAAGAAACTCAGGTCTCTGGAGCATGTTGATTTCAGACATATTCCTTGCAGTGATGTTGAGCCTCAGGTTGGAGTATTTGTACCAGTTGCCTGGGGGCTGTCCCTTCCACGTAAATATGTACGGATAGGAGTTCGTGAACGGGACCTCGTCACCGTAGACTGCCGACCGCCTGTACCTCCACTGATCGAACGGGACGTTGAACATGTCGTACCAGACATAGTCCACAGTCCTGGGGGATACAGACGAGTTGATCTCGATGGAAGCGTTGCCTTCAACACTAACACTCAGACACAATCCCACGACACTGAGGGTCACATTACCCTCGGTAGATCCAGCCGTGAAATTGACAATCCAACCATAGGAGCTGTTCAGATAGCAGCCCGCAGAGGCAGCTCCTGATATTGTCCATGTGAAGTTGGTGTCGGCAGTAATATCGCCACCAACGCTCGTGAGAGCCGTTGCCTCGTAGTTGTACCCGGAACCTGGAGCTTGTGTCCAAGAACTAGGTGATACCTCAACTGTCTGCAGGAACGGTGGTGTGATTGTCACCGAGGTCGAGGCGTTCTTGAACCGCTTCGCAGTCTGGGTACCATCTGTATCCGGCTCCTCATCAAAGGTATACGTGACATTGCACCACAACGTTCCACTACCGCCCGCAGGGCCCGCAGCGAAAGCGACGGAGCGCTGAGCGAGAAGATCGAATCCACCCAATGTCGATGGAACGACGGCCCACCTGACCGAAACGTTCGTCCACCCGACAGTCGATCGGGTGTCAACGGTAGGCGTGCATGTCAAGTCCACCGAACCACCAGCATCGACAGTCGGGTTGGCAGGCGCGATAGTCGCAGCGAGTGCCGGATCTATCACGCGTGGTCCGCCACCACCTTTCGTCAAGTACCAAGCCGCGACGCCAACAAGCATCACGACAATCAATACGGCAACAATCTTCATCCAGAGATCTTTCTTGCCCTTTCCCTTTCCGGAAGGAGTCTCGAGAGTCTCGGCATCCCCATGCTCACTAGGTGGCGAACTAGAGCTTGTCTCTTCAGACATGATATCCTCCGCACAGTAATGGATCGACCAACAAACTAGATTGTAAAGTGAATCCAGCTATAAAAATCCTGGCATGACTCATATTTGCACTGGAAACGCTGGTTGATGCGCTTCGTAGCTACAGACACCTTTCGGTTGTCGAGACCCGGCGAGCATGCACGCGGCTAGCGAATTCTGTTCACCTGCCCGACACATGATGGCCAGATTTCCAGACGACGATTGTCACGAGACTGACTTGCGAAACAGAGAAGTGTCCTCTGCTCACAATCGTACGTGTAATCTGCAGAATCTGCAGTAATAGACATTATACCAATTGCAGGTGGAAGAAATCACAACATTTTCGGAATTCGTTTTAATTGCCGCATCATTGTTCGAACAAAAATCGCATGGAAAAACGCGAGGTCGCAATGTTCATATACCATAGGCTTCATTCCGATGTTTGGTCCTGCCAGATACCGCATCCAGATGCATAATCCAAGAGGCGGCGAAAGGCGCCGGAAGACCCTCGACCGCATGTGCGTTCGCTGGTTCTGAAGGACAGGTCCAAAGAAGATTTGGGTTGGGGGAACTAAACTTGCAGAAGGGAGTCAAAGGCTTTCTCTCTGTGTGTGCATTAGTAATCAGCGCGACCGTTCTGTCAATTCCGATATCGGGAATGATGGGAGCCATCGGATCTGCCAAGGCGCAAGACGAGGCGCAGGAAAAGCATGTCCTGAAAATCGGGTTCCTTCAAGACATCGATAGCTTGAATCCGTATGTGGGACTCAATGATGCTTCGTATGTTTTCTACGGTCTCGTCTATGACGCGATGACTGTGATCGATAACAAGATGAATCCATGGCCGGACTTGGCACTGAGCGTCAACCCGGTTCCTTTGACCGATCCGAAGATGGTCGCTAGCGGAGAACCGTACGGATCCGTATGGCAGTACAATCTCACGCACAGCGCGTTCTGGACCGATGGTGAACCGTTCAACGCGTATGATGTCGAGTTCAACATCGAGCTGAACGCTGAGAACTACACATCCATGTGGGCGTACCAGCCCTATTCCTACTTCATGAAGTGGGTCGAAGTGATTGACGATTACACGGTAAGGATTCACTTCTACGATCCTAACACCCAGGAAGCGATCCCGTCTTCCTATGCGTACTTGATATCCGTCCCGATGCTTCCGAAGCACAAGCTTGAGAACCTGAACGCGCAGAACATCAGCTTCAAGTGGAAGGGGTACTTCGAGGGCACCAACATGCCCATAGTGGGCACTGGCCCATTCATGTCAACGTCGACCATCGGTGAGGATTGGTATAACGGGGACCCGATAAAGCTTCTCAGGAACCCTAACTACCACTGGTATGCAGACAAGGTCTACCCTGCAGACTACCCAATAGAGGCGTGGAGAGGACTGTCTCTTGACCTGCACTTCGATGAACTCCATCTCATATTCTTTGAAGAAGCAACTGCAATGGATCTTGCTCTGAGAAAGGCAGAGATTGACGTCGCTGCATTCACCCCAGGAGGCATAAGGAAGATCCAGCAGGATGTCAAGAGCGGCAGTCTCGAGGGAGTCGACACATACAGCGGTCCGAAGGTCACTCAATATTGGACCGAGATACTGTTCTCCATGGCCAAGGCCGGAAACAACCCCTCCAGACTCGACAAGGTGATCAGGCACGCGATGGCCATGGCGACCAACAAGGACTACATCGTGACACAATACTACCTTGGATACGCCGTGCCTGGAACGACCATAATTCCGCCAATCAACACGGATTGGCATTACGAACCTTCAGCTGCGGAGAAGGCTCAACTGGCATACGACTTGGACGCAGCCAATCAACTGCTTGAGGACAACGGGTACAGGTACCCGAACGCCCAGGCAACCGTGAGAGAAGCGACCACTGACAGCCCGGCATTCAAATTGGGGCTTGTTCCACAAGATACCGAGCTGTCCTACGAGATGCTGATCAGGCGAGAGTACCCAGAGGAGAAGTTCATCGCAGCATATCTCAAGGACCAGTACGCGGAGATTGGAATCGTGCTCAACTACGAGGTCGTGGATGAGGCCGAAATGTCCGCAAGAGTCTACACATTCAACTATGATACTGCCATCTGGTACTGGAGCGCAGATATCGACCCCAACTATCAGCTGTTTGTGAAGTCGAAGGACTCCTGGGGTGGATGGAGCGACAACAAGTGGACCAATGACTCCTACGAAGAGAACTACACGAAGTCGGTCATGACGATCGACCCGGTCGAGAGGAAGGTCTATGTCGAGAACTGCCAGAGGGTCGAGTTTTTCGACACCGACTACATTCTCCTGGCCTATGTCAACCAGACCTACGCGTGGAACTCCGCCACCTGGGGCGGATGGGGGAATTGGGAAGATGACCCAGGCAGGAGCGTAGACAACTTCTGGACGGGCAACCCGCTGTACTTTGACCTGTACTGGATACCACCGCCTGAACCCGTATTCCCGTGGTTCGAAGCAATCGTGGGACTTGTTGTTGTCGCAGCAGTGGTCGGAGCGGTCGTCTTCCTAAAAATGAGGGGCAAGAAGAAGGAGGGCAGCCTGGCCGATGAGAGCCCGCTCGGGGACTAGGCCCAAAACCCAGGCCCGGAAACGGGCCATCATATTTCATTCAAATCAGAAAGCCACACCAAGAAGGAACATGATCGGCGTGACGAAGAACAGTATCGGCAGGGGCACATCTACAGAGGGGGCGGATGAATGAATTTCAGGTCGTACATAGCGAAAAGACTCGTCTACGTTGTAATCACGCTGTTTGCGATAATCATCTTCAACTTCTTTCTGTTCAGAGTCATGCCCGGCGACCCGACGGCTGTCCTTGTCCCGAAGACAGGTGACGTGGAGCTCAAGAACGATATCATCCAGATCTTCCATCTCGACGAGCCCTGGTACTCCCAGTTGTATTCGTACATCATTCAGGTTTTCACGCTTGACTTTGGGATGAGTACTGGAGTGAAGAAGTACGGCGACGTGAGAGAGATTCTACCTAGGCCGATCATGAACACCCTGCTGCTGGTCGGCATCGGCACTGCGCTTGCAATATGGTTGGGCGTTGCCCTAGGCAGGGCGGCCGCGTGGAAGAGGGGAAAGGCCATCGACACGGTGGGGATGGGGTTCGCACTTACGTTCTACTCGATGCCAACTTTCCTTTTCGCTCTGGTGATTCTAATGGTGTTCGGTGGCATGCTTGGTTGGTTCCCGCTCAATGGTGCGCAGGGAAAAATCCCATTCGATCCCAACCCACCCGACTACGCTGACATGAGCATCCTCCAGAAGATAGTGAGCAGAGGATACCACCTTGTCCTGCCAGTTTTCGCATTCACGATAGAGATGATGGCTGAGTACGCACTCATCATGAGGAACGCGCTCACAGACGTTCTGACTGAGGACTACATCGTGACTGCGCGGGCCAAGGGAATCTCGAACAAGAGAATCCTACATGACCATGCCATGAGGAATGCGCTGCTTCCTGTAGTTACAGTCGCCGCCATCAGCGTGGGGTGGATGCTTGGCGGAGACATCATGGTGGAGATCGTCTTCTCATACGAAGGACTCGGACTCCTGACCTGGGATGCGGTGAACAAGAGAGACTACCCTGTTCTCCAGGCTGTGTTCCTTCTGATGGCCATTGGAGTCCTGATCGCCAATTTCATAGCGGACATTATCTACGTGTATCTGGACCCGAGGGTCAGTGTTTGAGGATGGTAGCATGATGCAAATAAGTTCCTACGGTCCAACAAATAACATGCGAGTGCGACGGAAATCCTCGTCAAGAGCCATGCTAGGTGTCATGATACTCGCTGCATTCGTCGCGGTCGCGACAATCATTCCCTTCGTCTCGATCCTGCACCCCGTTTCGCAGCTTGCGCCGGAATCTGTTGCGACTTCAGCCGCAACCCTTGCCCTTGACCGCATCGACGCTGGCTGGGACCAGATTGTCCCGTACGGCAACAGCACGTGCCTCAATGGCACCAATGTCTTTGACATCAAAAGACACAATCCCGATTTGGGACAAGTGGACATTAGGAACATGCTGTTCAACTGGACATTTGTAGAGAATGGTAAGAACGTCTCAAAGCTTGGGGCTCAGCCGACGTACACATGGAGATACGTTGGCGAGTACGTGGTCAATCTCGAGGCAACAGACTTCAGAACTGATGAGGTTGCATCGGATACTCTTGTCGTCAAGGTCATAGTCAAGGCAGATGCCGGGCGAGATAGACTCTTCACTGAAGGGAACGCTTCCGCGTCGCACGTCCAGCTTGATGCGAGCAATTCTGCGTCCAACTACAACATAACCGGATACAGCTGGACATGGATCTATCAAGGCAAGAACTACGTCAACTCGAATTCGTCATTCTACTTCGACTTCACCGAGCACGGCACGTACGAGGTGTTCCTGAACGTAACAGACGAGAACGGGAGCTGGGCCCAGGACAGTGTCGTGATCAAGGTCCTTCGTAAGCCCACATTCTTCACGGAACACTGGATAGGTCTCTTGTTCTGGATACCCATTGCATTCATTTCGGTTCTGTGGTTTGTGAGCAAGATGAGACGAGATCACGCGCTCGTCACCAAGACCGACATAGAGAAGATGAAGCTGAAATCAAGGGACCTGAGAAAACAATGGAAGATATTCAAGGGAAATCGGTTGGGAATCGCGGGACTTGTCATTCTCTTCATTTTCGCCGGCATGGCAATCCTAGCGCCATGGATCTCCACCGTTCCTAACCCCAACAATTCAGCGAACTTCGAACCCACGCTGCTCCCCGGGGACCCGCTCTTGCTCCCTGAACATTTCGAGTGGGTCAATCCTCGGCCACCTTCACTCCAGGATTCTCCATACACGAGCTACCTCCACCTCCTCGGGACCGACGCCAATGGCCAGGATGTCTGGAGCTTGACGATGTACGGATCGAGAGCATCACTTGAAGTTGGACTCATTGCCACCCTGATATCGGTCATACTTGGGGCGATGATAGGCCTCGCAGCAGGATACTTCGGGAAGGCAACAGACGAGATACTGATGAGAACAACTGACTTCTTCCTCGTACTTCCTTGGTTCCCATTGATGATTGTCATGATGGCCATCCTCGGACAGAAGTTCATCTGGGTCGTTCTGGTCATCGGATTGACTAGCTGGCCGTCCACAGCGAGGGTCGTGAGGTCCCAAGTACTGACGGTGAAGGAGAGGCAGTTCATTGTTAGAGCCCGATGCGTCGGGGCAGGTGACAGCCACATCATAAGGACGCACATAATGCCAAACGTGCTACCTTTGATATTCGCGAACACTGTCCTCTTGATCGCAGTGGCGATTTTCTCGGAGGCGTTCCTCGACTTCTTCGGCCTGGGCGATCCGACGGTAATATCCTGGGGTGCCATGCTCGAAGGGGCATACGAATCTCAGGCTTTCACTGCCGGCGCATGGTGGTGGATTGCCCTGCCAGGCGCCTGCATCGTGCTGATGGTCCTTGCGTTCTCCCTTGTCGGATACGCCATCGATGATGTACTGAACCCGAAGCTGAGGAAACGCTGAACGACGATCTCCAAGTATCTTCAGCCATCCTTGTTGTTCCAGGATTCTAGATGCAGTGGAAGCTTGAAAAACCAGACGCTGAAGGAGTTTGCGAGGGTTCCATTCGATCTTGGCTCACTTCTTCTCAGCGGAAGCCGCAGCGATCGCCGCCTGCCTCTTCCTGTACCACATGAGGTAGCCCATCGCGAACTTGTCCTCGCCCCAGAACAACTTGGACGACTTGAGTGCGGCCTGCATGAGCGGATCGTTCGGGTTGCCAATGAAGCAAGTCATTCCCTGGCCGGCGCAGAGCAACATGAAGTGGGCGTTGAGCGCGGGCCTTTCGGGCAGGCCGAAGGAGACATTGCTCAGACCGACTGTTGTGTTGACTCCGAGCTCCTCCGTACATATCCTTATCGTGTCCAGAGTGGCCTTGGCGCCGCTCTCGCCCGTGCTGCACGCCAGAGCAACGCAGTCGATGATGATGTTCTTCCTGTCGAGCCCAGCGCGTTCTGCTCTGTCGATGATTCTGCGAGCGATCTCAACCCTCTTCTCGGATGTCTGCGGGATCCCGGCATCGTCGATGCACAGTCCCACGAGCGCAGCGCCGTATTCAGCCGCAAGCGGGATGATAACGTCCATCCTTTTCGCCTCACCTGTCGTGGAATTGATGCCGGGCCTTCCCTTGACGTTCTTCAGTGCGATCGCGAGTACCTCCGGGTTGGAGGTGTCAATCCAGACGGGGACTTCAACTGCTGACTGCACGATCCTGAGCGCTTCAAGCATGGCGTGCTTCTCGTCGATCCCAGGGACGCCAACATTGATGTCCAGGATATCGGCACCGTTCTGAACCTGCTTCTTGGCTTCGCTTTCGAGTATGTCGAATTCGCCGGCCTTCAGCTTGGCGATCAATTCCTTCCTGTTGGTCGGGTTGATCCTCTCACCGACTATCACAGGCGTCTTTGTGGCACCTATCTTGACTGTCTTCCCAGTTCCCTTGAGCTCTAACACGGGCACGACGGCACAGGGCATTTTCCTGCCTCCTTCGAGAGGGGGGAATGTCTCTTCCCTGAAAAACCTTCCTACCAGATTGTTCTATGACAAGTCGGGTGATGAGGAGATCGAGCCGGGCACATCCTGACATCCCAGAACTACATGTAATGGCGGCGTCTTAATAAAGGAGACACCGTGAAGGAAGATGATGCCAGCAAATGGTGTCGCATCAGGCCTGGAGTCGGATCTTCGAGTCAACCAAGACTATCCCAGGCGCAGCAGCAGAACGCGCCCGATATGTGGGAGGATACCAGATTCCCGAATGGGCGCGGTGTTCGAATGCCAGCGCGGATGGCGCCTTGATAGGCGCATCGACGCCAGCATGAAGCTGCTGCAGACAGCCATCTCCAAGGGATTGGAGGTGGCAGGGGGCTTACGGTTCAGCCCCGGCGCGTTCCAGCATGACGTGATGATGATCCTCTACGAGCCAGCGATGGCCGCACGGTCGGAGCCGAATGGAACGAGTTGCAGCGGGGAGGTGACTTGATGGTCACCGCCCGATGATGCAACAGAACCCTACCAGATGAACGAAATGAAAACCCGATCGCGAATCGATGGTATCCATTGCGATGATTGATTTTTATTTATATCACTCATATAGAATTGCCCGATTTCACCGAATACGGACTCGGCGACCGCGCATCGAGAGCGCTGAATTTACGAAACCTTAATTAGGGTGGCATATATGCCGGTTCAATCTGAAGCGGAACAGGCCGACATCCAAAGGGTGGGCGGTCAAGGTTTCCGAACAGACCCAGAGGGACCTGGTCCCTACAGAGAAGCTATTGGGGGTAAATCCAATGGAAGATGCAGTAAAGCAGCTGAAGAACGCTGTAATGAACTACGAGATGGAAACCATCGCTGACCTTGCGAAGAAGGCGCTGAAGGATGGCGTTGACCCTCTCGTCGCCATCGAGAAGGGATTGGCGGAAGGAATCAAGACTGTCGGTGAAAGGTTCGGCAGGGGAGAGATCTACCTGCCCGAGCTAGTCATGGGTGCCGAAGCGATGAAGGCCGCCTTGGCCGTGCTCGAGCCAGCTGTTCCGAAGGGAAAGCACAGAGCGACCGCCGGGAAGGTCATCATCGGAACGGTTCAGGACGACATACACGAGATCGGCAAGAACCTTGTTTCGACCATGTTGTCATCGAACGGGTTCGAGGTGATCGACCTTGGCGTAAATGTGCCATCAGCCGACTTCCTGAAGAAATCCGACGAGGTGAAGCCGCACATGTTGGCCATGTCCGCTCTCATGACGACGACCATGCCGAGAATGGCAGAGGTCATCACCCCACTGAAGAAGAAGAACAAGAACGTGAAGGTTCTTGTTGGCGGGGCACCGGTTACAGACACGTACGCAAAAGAGATCGGCGCTGACGGCTACAGTGGCGACGCATCTGGTGCAGTTGACGTGGCGAAGAAACTGGTCAGGTGAGTTCGAATGGCTTTTGGCATTAAGCGGGGCGTCCGCTTCAATATACTCAGCGAAGGCGATTTGCAGCGCATTCACTGGGGAACGCTCCACATACTAGAGAAGGTCGGTGTCCAGGTGGACAGCCCGACCTGCAGGAAGCTGCTGAAGGACAATGGTTGCGAGGTTGACGAGAAGACGAGGATCGCGAGGATACCCTCTCACCTCGTCGAGGAAGCGCTGGGGAAGAAGAAGTCCTCGATAACCCTTGCCGGCAGGAACCCGAAGTACGATGCGAAGCTGGACATGAATCACAGCTACATGACGGCCAACGGGAACGGCGCCGTGGCAGTCGATTTCGAGAGCGGCAAGAGGAGGCCCTCCATGAAGAAGGACGTGGTCAACTCCTCGAAGATCATCGACGCGCTCGACAACGTACACATACACTGGCCGATGGTCAGCTCGACGGACCAGCATCCTTCGGTGGTGCACTTGCACGACTTCGATGCTTCCCTGAACAACACTGAGAAGCACGTGATGTACGAGACCGGCGTGACTCTTTCCGACGCGAAGACCCTCACGGAGATGGGTTACGCTGCGGCGGGCGGTGAGAAGGAATACAGGAGAAGGCCCCTCTCGTCTTGCCTGCAGTGCACATACGCGCCACTTCAGCACGATGCTGGTGTTATGGATGCCAGCCTCCACTTCGCAGATGCCGGAGTTCCTCTTGTGTTCTTCGGGATGCCTCAGCCGGGGGCGACTGGCCCCGCGACACTCGTGGGCTCGCTGATCGTAGGCAACGCCGAGGTGCTCAGTGCGTTGACTATGACGCAGCTGCACGCCCCAGGCTCGGCTGTGATCTACGGAATGGGCAACGCTCCACTCGACATGAGGACTACCATCCGAGCGGGTGGAAGTCCGGAACACGCAATATCGTCGGCAATCGCCACGGAGCTTGCGCACCACTATGGAATGCCCTCGTGCGTCGGCGTGTCCGCCACAGCGAAGGAGCCGGGAGATCAGGCAGTGTTCGAGTACTACACAGGTTGCGCCGGACCTTTGCTGGCCGGGGCGGACCTCATGTGCGGCATCGGACTGCTCGAGGATTCGAGCTGCCTGTTCTACGAGCAGATCGTGATCGACAACGACATTGTCGGTGCGATCGCCAGGCTCATCAGAGGCGAGTGGGCTGATGACGAGACGATGGCCCTTGATGTGATAGAGAAGGTCGGTCCAGGTAAGAACTTCCTGGCCCAGAGGCACACGATGACTCACATTAGAAGCGAGTTCTTCATGCCTGCCATGGTCGACAGACGCTCGTACGATGCGTGGTCGCAGTCCGGATCGTTGAGCATGAGGGACAGAGCGCGGGAGAAGGTGAAGGACATACTCGCGAACTACAAGGTCCCGCCCCTCGAGAAGGATGTCCAGAAGAAGATCGACGGCATCATCGAGAAGGCGAAGAAACCGATGTGGGGCGGGGAGTCCAAGACCCACTGACGAAACCCTTTGAGAGACCGGACGCAGGGACGCGTTCCGGTCTGTCTTCAGCATTTTTGAACCGTCTCATTGTGTCGCGGTGGACCGCGAATCATCTTGAGAACAGCAGATTGGGGGCAAAGAATGGCGAACTCAATACCGGTCCGGTGCAAGAGAAACGTGCTGGACAAGAACGGCGTCGAAGGCATACGCTACGTGGCCTTGGAGATACTCGAGTCAACAGGCGTTGCTGTTCGGAGCGAAAAAGCCCAGAAGTTGCTAGGAGCGGCCGGATGCGATGTCGACAAGAAAAGTGCAATAGTAAGATTTCCGTCTACGCTGGTGGAAGAGCTCGCCAAGAAGAACGATCGGGCAGTCACGTTCTACGGAAGGACACGCAAGCACGACGCGCGACTTGATTTTGAACACGTGCACATCTGCAGCGACGGAAACGGAACCGAGGCCATGGATTTCGATACACGGCAGAGAAGGACGTCCACGAAATCTGATGTCGCCAAGAGCGCATTTGTCGCCGACGCACTGAAAGGTCATGGGATCAACTGGCCCAATGTCACTTCCCAAGACGTTCCACAGGGCACAAGGCACATCCACGACCTGCAAGCGACTCTCGAGAACACAGAGAAGCACATCACGCTCGCAACTGACACGACAACATGGGAGGTCGAAGACGTTATCGAACTAGCATCTGCCGCTGCTGGTGGCAGTGAGGAGCTGAGGAAACGCCCGTTCATATCGTCCATCCACACGAGTTCGTCCCCACTTGTGATCGAAGGAGAAGGCCTTGAGGCGGGACTGGTCGCTGCTGACGCCGGGATACCGATCTGCTTCTACGTCATGCCAGGTCCAGGATCTACCGGGCCCGCTACGCTTGCAGGGTCGGTTGCAGTCGCGGTCGCGGAGTCCTTGGCCGGGAACACGATCTTCCAGCTCCACAGGCCCGGGACCGCGTTCGTATTCTCGTGCGGCATGGCCCCTCTGGACATGAAGACTTCCACGAGGGCAGGGGGCGCGCCCGAACACGGCCTGACCTCCGCCGCATTTGCCCAGATGGCACACTACTACGGATTTCCTGCGTTGGTGGGCGGATTCGTCACAACAGCGAAATATCCTGATGAGCAGGCCGCGTACGAGAAATTCTCCAGCGCGGTAACCCCGATCCTTGCAGGAGCGGACATGATAGCTGGAATAGGTCTGCTGGAGGACTGCAGGACCGTCTGGCTCGAACAACTCGTGATCGACAGCGAGATGGCCCAGATAATCGGCAGGATGGCTCAGGGGATCGAGGTCAACGAGGACACCCTTGCCCTGAGCGTGATCCAGAAAGTGGGCGTGGGAAAGGATTTCCTCGGACAGAGGCACACCATGGAGCACTTCAAGACCGAGCATTTCATCCCAGTCGTCTCGGACAGGTCGTCCTACGACGGATGGATGGCAAAAGGTTCCAAGAGCATCCTCGACAGAGCCGCAGAGGAAGTCCGCAGGATCTTCAAGGAACACGCAGTCGAGCCGGTGAGGAGTGAGGTCGCGGAGACTGCATCTGGGCTGATCAGCAAGCGCAACAGGATGGCCTGAGACTGAGGCGTCACTCCTTCACGGTCGTGAAGCAGGCACAGGTCAGAGTCCTGGCAACGCCATCGACCTCGCGCAGTTTGTCGATCACCAACTTGCCAATCTCCTCCATGCTCGCTCCTCTCATCTTGAGGAGCATGTCGTACTCGCCTGAGATCATATGGACCTCATATATCCCCGAGAGCCCAGCGATCTCCTCTGCCGTCTCCCTCTGGGACAGGCCCTCCTTGGGTTCAAATTGGACGAGGACGAAGGCCGTCACGCCGAGTCCGAGTTGCACGAAATCGGGGACCGCGGTGTACCTCCTGATGACCTTCCTCTGCTCCATCTTGACGATCCTGTCGTGAACCGTGGCCCTGGGTATGTCCAGTTCCTTCGCAATTGCCTTCGTGGTCTTGCGAGAGTCTTCAATCAATTCTCTGAGGATCGCCGAATCCTTCTCGTCCATGATTCCGTCATAATGACAATAATTATATATGAATGTTGCCTTCAGACCGGAAATCAGCCATCTTTTTCATCGAAATGATGATATAGGCTGGCGAAATGTCTCTCTTCGCCGAGGAACCGCATGCAAGAAGCAGTGAAGCACATCAAAACAGAGAAGCTGACGAACATCCTCAGGATACAAAGCGCGGCACTGAAAGGCATTCACGACTACATGTACACACATGGAGTCATCCAGGCCATGCCCGTCATCCTCTCGCCTGAGACGGACCCTCTCAACCACCCTCACTTCGATGCATCTGTCGAGTACTATGGCCAGAAGCTCCACATGACCAAGAGCATGATCCTGCACAAGCAGCTCTCGCTTCTGAACAACGGAATCGACAAGATATACTTCATGTCCCCAAATGTTAGGCTAGAAGAGGGCAAACTCAAGGAAACCGGGAGGCATCTCTTCGAGTTCACGCAAGTGGACATCGAGCTCAAGAACAAGACGAAGACGGATTTCATGGAGCTAGTTGACGGCATGATATCGCACGTGTTCGAATTCGTCAAGAAGGAGTGCTCGGGCGACCTCAAAGCTCTGAACAGGGAGCTTTCAGTCCCGAGACTGCCCTTGAAGAGATATGAATCTGAGGACCTGCGGATACAGCATGGAGATGACTTCGAGAGGATCTCGTCGACGCTTGCCAAGGACCCATTTTGGATAACGAACTTCAGAAGGGAGTTCTACGATCGAGAGGACAAGGAGAAGAGAGGGTACTATCACAACTACGACGTGATGTGGCCAGAAGGTTACGGCGAGGCACTCTCCGGCGGAGAGCGAGAATACGAGCATGAGGAGATCGTGCGCAAGATGAAGGAGAGGAAGACGAACGAGAAGGCCTTTGGTAGATATCTCGCGGTGTCTCGGGAGGGCCTCATCCCAAGGACGGTAGGCGGTGGATTGGGCATCGAGAGGATGGTCCGTTTCCTTGCAGGGCAGAAGCACATCAGAGATGTCACTCCGTTCCCGAGGGTGCCCGGTGAGAAGATAGTGTTCTAGATACTCAGGTTGCCCATGAAGGCAATCGAGCAATGTGATCGTTCAGAATAGCTTCTCAATCTTGGCACCAGTCCCGGGCACGGTTATGAACGATGCCGCCTTGAGTCGAGAGTTTTCCCTGAATGCTCTGACCATCGCCTTCCTGATGTTGACTGCATTTCCCTGAGCGATTGCGAACACGGTCGGACCGGAACCGCCGATCGACACCCCCAGGGCGCCAGCCGAGATGGCCGCGTCGTGAACCGCGGCATAGCCCGGAATGAGGTTCTTCCTGTAGGGCGTCGATAGTCTATCCTCAAGATACAACCCAATCATCCTGACATTCCTCTTCATCATGGCATGAATCATCCCTGAGGCCCAGCCCAGGTTGCAGACCGCATCGGACAAAGGTACCTCACGCGGAAGAATCTCTCTTGACTTCTTAGTCTCGATCGAGATATCAGGCAACGCAACGATCACCTGGAATCTCGGTGGCCTAACCTGGATGATAGTCCGAGTCCTCGCATCGCAGACCACGGTGAACCCGCCGTAAATCGCAGCAGAGACATTGTCGAAGTGCCGCGATCCAGCCACGAGCTCCTCTCCCATTGCAGAGGCCTCGAGGATCAAGTCCTTGTCCCTTATCCCGAGGATGGCGGCCATGGCTAGTGCACCTCCGGCGGCAGATGCCGCACTGCTCCCAAGGCCGCTTCCGGGCTTCATGCCCTTTCTTATGGACATTGAGAACCCGGTGTCCCCATGTCCGCACAGCTCGGCCAGCTTCGATGCTGAATAGGAGGCTGTGTTTTTCTCCGGATCTGTGGGGAGCTTGTACTTCCCGAGGATCTTGACCTCACGCTTCCCCTTGGACAATCTCCTGATGGAGATCAGATCCCTTGGGGACTGAAGACACAGTCCGAAGGAATCGAACCCGGGACCGAAATTGGCAATGGAGGCAGGAGACGACACCACAGCCCTGTCGTAGACCATCGACTACACCTGGACAATCATGGATGCAATGCACGAATATTAAGCTGCCCGCTTTCTCCGGAGTCATGGACAGATGTGTGCAACACGTCGCTCTTGCCCAGCCACTGGCATATGCAGCATCCCTATGTCCAGATGTGCGAAGGGCTTATATTTCCACTAAACATAGCAGGCGCACCTCGTGGGGAGGGCACTATGGAACCATTCGAAATGAGATGCATTGAGTGTGGCAAGATCCACGACATGGATAGGCCAGCCTATGCATGCTCTTCCTGCGGGAATCTTCTCGAGATTCGGTTGGACGCCTCGGCTGCCAAGGGAAGACTCCAGAAGGCGGAGTTCAAGAAGAGGCCAATATCCGTCTGGAGATACCGAGAGATCATACCCGTCGGTGCCAAAGCCAGGATATTCTCGCTGAACGAAGGTGGAACCCCTCTGATCCCATGTCCGAGGATAGCCGAGAATATCGGACTCGACAGTTTGTGGATCAAGTTCGACGGAATGAACCCGACTGGATCCTTCAAGGATAGGGGCATGACCGTCGGGATCACGAAGGCCAAGGAGCTGCGCATGAAGGTTGTGACATGTGCATCGACGGGAAACACGTCCGCATCCCTGGGAGCATATGCTGGACTGGCTGGCATGAAGTGCGTTGTCCTCATACCAGAGGGCAAGGTTGCGCTTGGAAAGCTAGCTCAGGCGATGATGCATGGTGCAACAGTCGTTTCGGTCAAGGGCAACTTCGACCAGGCCCTGGACATCGTGATGAAGTCCTCACAGAAGCTCGGAATGTATGTGCTCAACTCCGTGAACCCTTTCAGGATCGAAGGGCAGAAGACGGCCGCGTTCGAGGTCTGCGACCAGCTCGGAGGAAGGCATCCAGAGTTCCTGTACATTCCGGTCGGGAACGGTGGCAACTCGGCGGCGTACTGGAAGGGATTCGAGGAATACGAGACGATGGGATTCGTCTCGGGGCACCCCATGATCAGGGGCATACAGGCTGAAGGCTCTGCGCCAATCGCGCACATGTTCGAGCATGGGGAGAGGGTTCTCGAACCGGTTCTGAAGCCGGACACAGTGGCGACAGCGATCAGAATAGGCAACCCAGCCAATTGGAAGAAGACCGTCCGGGCAATAAGGGAATCCGGAGGGACCGCCTCAACTGTCTCCGACGAAGAGATTCTCCGCGCCCAGAAGCTCATGGCCACATCAGGGGGTATCTTCGCGGAGCCTGCTGGGGCCGCGGCTCTCGCAGGGGTGATCAAGGACCTCGAGGAGGGCAAACTCGACAAGTCGTCTGAAGTCGTATGCGTCTCCACGGGCCATGGCCTCAAGGACCCTGATACCGCGATTTCACAGTGTGCCAAGCCGAAGGTGATCGAAGCGTCCATCGACGCTCTGAGGAAGCTCCTGGAGGTCGCGTGACATGAGGATACTCATGGTTGGCTTCGGAGTCGTCGGCCAGAGCTTCGCAGACATCATCTTGGAGGACTCCAGGAAGCTCGAGAACGAGTACGGGCTCCGCCCAAGGGTAGTAGGCATAGTGGACCACAGCGGATCCCTCGAGGCTCCTGAGGGAATCGACCTGAGGAGAGCCCTCGATTCGAAAAGGAAGTCGATGACCTTGAGCGGTCTAGGCTCTGGAGAGTACTTCGAGGGCAAATCGGGGGTCGAAGCGATCAGGGGTTTGGAATGCGAGGTCGTCATCGAATCGACTCCCACGGAGATCACGAAGGGCGAACCTGGACTTGGTCATATTCAGGCTGCCTTGAAGCAAGGAAGGCATGTGATTTGCACGAATAAAGGACCATTGGCTATTGCCATGCCTGCCCTGATCGAGTTGGCCAATCACAACGGAGTCATGTTCAGATTCAGCGGAACGGTGGGCGGCGGAACACCTGTCCTGGATTTCGCAAGAAGATGCCTCGAGGGCAGCAGGATCAAATCGATCAGCGGGATCCTGAACGGCACAACCAACTACATCCTTAGCAGGATGACAGCCGAAGGAGTCGGCATGGGCGAAGCGCTCGCGCAGGCCCAGAAGCTCGGATACGCGGAGGCCGACCCGACTTACGACATAGGCGGGTTCGACACGGCGTGCAAGCTGGTCATAACGTCCAACTACGTTTTGGGAACTGGCATGTCGCTGAAGGATGTCGACATCTCAGGCATCTCGAAGTTGTCAGAATCGGACATCAAGAGTGCAAAGGACAGAGGCAGGGTGATGAAGCTGATCGGCAGGGTGGACAAGAAGGCCAAGGTCTCCCCAGAGGAGATTCCCGCCACACACCCGCTCAATGTCAGCGGTACCTTCAACGCCATATGTTTTGACACTTATCCCGCGGGTGAGATAACATTGGTGGGCAAGGGAGCAGGCGGAAAGGAGACGGCCAGCTCGATCCTGAGGGACTTGATAGAGATCAGGAGGACTTTCGCCCGATAGCTATTTTTGTCGGGCACAGAATCCAGGTAGGTCCAATCATGAGGCTAGTGATGAAATTCGGCGGTGTGAGTGTTGCTGACGGCGACAAGCTCAGGAAGGTCGGAACGATAGTCCGCAAGTTCCATCGCGACGGCCACCAGCTGATTGTCGTGACTTCAGCGATGGCCGGTGTGACCGATTCGCTCGCAGAGGTAGCGAAGCGAGCAGGCCATGGCCACAAGGACACCGTCAGAGAGTTCATGGAAACAATCTCGTCTAAACATAGGAAGGCCGCCGAATCCGCAATTATGGACGAGAGGATTCTGAAAAGGACGCTGTTAGCGCTCGATGTTCGACTGGACGAACTCAGGAACATCCTGCTTGGCATCGCTCACATCGGAGAGCTCACGCCCCGGTCGAGGGACTACGTTCTCGGGTATGGCGAGAAGCTCTCTACCCCAATACTGGAGGGTGTGGTCGAGGATTTCGGTATGAAGTCGAAGGCGCTGACAGGAGGGGAGGCGGGGATAGTCACTGATAATCGTTTCGGGGACGCTTCGCCTCTGATGAACGTCACGTCGCTCCAGATTCGCCAGACCGTAGAGCCGTTGCTGGATGAGGGAACCATACCTGTCATAAGCGGGTTCATCGCATCCACCCAGGACGGCATCCAGACGACCCTTGGAAGAGGTGGTTCTGACTACTCCGCCTCGATTGTGGGTGCCGCTCTGAAGGCTGATGAGGTCTGGGCCTGGAAGGATGTCGACGGGCTGATGACGGCCAACCCCAAGATCGTCAAGTCCGCCAAGATGATTCACACCATCTCGTTTGCCGAGGCCATGGAGCTAGCGCACTTCGGTGCCGAGGTAGTCCACCCGAGGGCGCTGGAATGCGCCGCGAGGTACCAGCTTCCATTCAGAGTCAAGAACCTCAAAGACCCTGATTCCACGGGATCAACCATCGTCGGCGAGCTGAAGGTGAAACACGGGGACGTGGTGAAGGCGATCACGAACATCAACGACGTTAGCGTCATCTCGGTCAGCGGTGCGAGCATGGTCGGAACCCCGAGGCTGGCAGCGAAGGTCCTCCAGATCCTGACAGATGAGGATATCGATGTACTCATGATATCCCAGAGCTCCTCCGAGGAGAATATCACGTTGGCAATCCCGAAGTCGGGTGGTTCCAGAGCAAGGAACGCACTCGAGCTATCACTGCTCGGTTCGAAGCAGGTTCGCGAAGTGTCGATGGAGGACGGCTTGAGCATCGTTGCTGTCGTCGGGGCGGGAATGAAGGGTACTCCGGGAGTTGCCGCGAAGGTCTTCACGACAATGGCAAAGAACGAAGTCAACATAAGGGCCATCGCCCAGGGTTCATCTGAGCTGAATATATCTTTCATAATCAGAAAAGAGGACACGAAGAAGGCAATAGAGTCTCTTCACGCCGAGTTCAAGCTGGGTGACTGAAAATGTCGAAGGAGAAAGACGAACCGGCGCTGAGAAGCGACTCGATGAAGAAGGGATTGTGGAGGGCTCCGGCAAGAGGCCTCCTCAGGGCGACCGGCTTGAAGGACGCCGACATGGACAAGCCACTGATCGCGATAGCCAACTCGTTCAGCACCATAGTTCCTGGACACATACACCTCAACAAGCTCGTCGCTGAAGTGAAGAAGGGTATCGAGGAATCTGGCGGCATCTCATACGAATTCGGAGTTCCAGGCATCTGCGACGGGATTGCCATGGGCCTTGATGGCATGCGCTATTCCCTGCCCTCAAGGGAAATCGTTGCAGACACTGTCGAGGCGATGGTCGAAGCGCATGTCGCAGACGGCTGGGTGGGCGTCACGAACTGTGACAAGATTACTCCAGGAATGCTCATGGCCTGCGGTAGACTCAACATCCCGGCGGTCATGCTCACAGGCGGACCGATGCTCCCTGGCATCTACAAAGAGCGGAAGTTAGACGTGATATCGATCTTCGAGGCCATAGGAGAGCTGAGCGCTGGGACAATAACACAAGAAGACTTCGTCGAGATAGAGAAGAGAGCATGTCCTGGTCCCGGCTCCTGCTCGGGGCTGTTCACAGCCAATACGATGGCATGCCTCACAGAGGCTCTCGGACTGAGCGTCTCCGGATGTGCAACTGCTCACGCTGTCTCTGAGGAGAAACTGAAGATTGCTCGTCGCACAGGCGCACTCGTAGTCGACCTTGTCCGAAGATCATGCAAGCCCAGGGACATGGTGAAGAGGGACAGCTTCGAGAACGCACTGAGAGTCGACAACGCGATTGGTGGTTCGACGAACACTTGCCTGCACATGATAGCGATCGCTGGCGAGTTCGGGGTCCCTCTGGAGCTGGATCAGTTCGACAAGATATCCAGAGACACGAAACACATTGTCGCGCTCAAGCCAGGCGGAGAGCATTTCATGATAGATCTGGACAATGCCGGCGGAATTCCGGCTGTGCTCTCAAGACTTGCCCCTAAGCTGAAAGACGCGTGCACGGTCGAAGGCAGGTGCATCCTTGATGTCGCCAAAGAGGCGAAGGTGATGGATGCGGACGTCATCCGTGACCTCGATCACGCCTACCACCAGGAGGGCGGGATAGCAGTCCTGAGGGGGAACCTCGCGGAGGAAGGATGCGTCGTCAAACAGTCCGCAGTCGTTGAATCAATGAGGAAGTTCGAGGGGCCCGCCAAGGTGTTCGATACCGAGAAAGCGGCCACCGATGCCATGCTTGCCGGGAAGATCAAATCGGGTGATGCAGTGGTGGTAAGATACCAGGGACCGAAGGGAGCACCCGGAATGCCGGAGATGCTTGGACTAACTGCCATGCTGGCAGGTATGGGAATGAGCACCTCGGTGGCGTTGATCACGGACGGCAGGTACTCCGGAGGAAGCAGAGGATTGGCGATAGGACATGTTTGCCCCGAGGCTTACGTTGGCGGCACCATCGCTGCAGTTCGGGACAAGGACATAATCAGGATCAATTTGGATTCGAGAGAGATCGAAGTCCTAATTTCACAGAAGGAAACGAAGTCGAGGCTGAAAGAACGAAGAATTCCCAAGACGAAGCTCTCGGGATACTTGAAGAGGTACAGAGAATCTGTCAGCTCGGCCAGCCAAGGAGCTGTGCTGGAATTGGCCGATTGAGCACTCTCAGCGAGACTCTCGGGAAAAGTTCTTTTCCTGAGAGTTGATTGACCATGGCTAGATAGCAGTCATTCGCGTGGTGTCGCAAGATGGTAGAAATTGAGAGTTTGGTGTTCCAGATACTGCCCGACATACTGGGTCTTGGGCTGGTCTCGTACTTAGCGTTCGCCATCTTCCGCGCCCGATCTAGCTTCTTCGCCGCCGTGCGTAACTGGATGATTACCCTATTTGCTGTGTCACTGGTGTTCCTTTGGGTATCTGAAATCGTCCTAGCATCGTTCGAGGGGCTACACACCGAGGTGACCATTGCTGTTGACATGACATTCATCGTGTTCGTCATGTGGACACTAGTCTGCCTGGTCTCGATGACCACCATCTACAGGAAGCAGAGCTCGGTCGACGAGTTCCTTCCTTGGTTCAACAAGAATCCCTTGAACCTTGTCACCGCATGGGGCATTGTCGGCCTGTTGATTCTCGTGCCGTCGTGGTACCTTCTCGGAACCGGCCAGCTGGACATTGCCGATGACGACTGGTTCTTCTACGTACTCCTGGTGTATTTGCTCGCTTCCGTCGCGGTTGTCGCCCAATTGACAATGAGGACAATGCGACGAGGCATTGGTCCTAGACTTCCCCGTGATTCCATGATGGCGATGTACAGACTCGGCGCCATCTGGATTCTGATACCGACTGTTGTGTTCGCGTTCGACATGATACTCAGGTTGAAGTACGATGTCGATGGCAACAACCCGCACAGTTGGATAGTCCTAATCCTGTTCGAAGGGATGATTGGGGCGTTCAGGGACACGAGATTCACAGCGGTCATCGTCGATCCGGAGGTTGAGACCGTTCGGAGAGAGGGCTTCAGGGAGTACGACATCCCAAGAGGCATCTACCTCATCGAGGATGACAAACCCGAATCCGCCTTCAATCTCTTCATGGAGCTGGTTACCATGCCGCTACGACCCGATGCGAAGATACCTGCACCGGAGGAATCCACTTCGGCAACGCTCCAGTACCTGATTCCCAGAGGATTCATGATAGCCAGGGAGTATCCCGAGAACCTGAGAGAGAAATACAGGCTTCAAGTCACGCCGATCATGTGGCTTAGCGAGTCCCCCGGGGAACTGCGCGTTGCCCCAACTAGTCTAGCCGTGCTTGCTGACACGGCCGTCCGCTTCATGGAAACAACGCCCAACAGCATCGTTCTGCTGGAAGGGATAGAATATCTGATCACTTTCAACGAGTTCAAGAAGGTATTGAAAACCCTGGACACGCTGAATGAGACCGCTTGGATAAACAAGACCAGACTGATCCTCGCGGTCAACCCCAAAGCCTTCGACATCAAGGAGCTCGCGATGCTCGAGAGGGACCGCAAGGTCGTGAAGGCCATGCCAGGCATAGACCACCTGAAGCGCGAATCGAGAATCGAGGCCGTCAAGCCGGCCGAGACGCCCCCGAAGTGAATGAGAACTACACATCGGCTTTCTTATAGGAGCCCAGTATTTTGACAAAGGCGCCTGTCTTGAGAAGGCCTCCTATCGCCGCATGGCACTTGGAGTCGTCCATGTTCCCCTCGAAATCGGCGTAGAAGACGTATACCCACGGCTTGTTCTTGCGAGGCCTCGATTCCAGCTTTGAAAGGTTCACGTCTCGCGACGCGAATTCCCCGAGGCACTTGCACAGCGCACCAGGAGCGTTCTTCGTTGCGAAGACGATCGACGTCTTGTTCGCTCCAGGGACAGGACCTGGGTTCTTCTCAAGCACAAAGAACCTCGTGAAGTTGACCACCTCGCTCTGAATGTCTTCCTTCAGTATCTTCAGCCCATACACGCTAGCTGCGCGCCTGCTCGCAATGGCCGCAAGGTCCTTGCGCTTGGACTCGGCGACGATTCTTGCGCTACCAGCAGTATCGTATGACGGTATGATTCGCCACTTCGGGTAGTTCGCGAGGAACTTCCGACATTGACCAAGGGCTTGAGGGTGGCTCAGAATCTCCTTCAGACCATCAATTGTGGCATCGTCGTAGGCCATGAGACAGTGCTTGACAGAAACGATGACCTCTCCGGATATCGTGAGATCGTGATCCAGCAGCAGGTCGTTCACTTGTGCTACGCTGCCCTCGATCGAGTTCTCCACCGCGACGACCGCGTGGGTCACCTTGTCGTGCTCGACCGCCTCGAAGACAGCCTGGAAATCGGGGAATGGTACAGCCTTGACCGCATCTCCGAAGTACTTGAAGCACGCGTCCTCGGAATACGCACCCTTCTCTCCCTGGTAGGCGACCAGTATCTCTTTGCCCAAATGTATCACGCCGAATACCTGAATCGATGTATTTCTACTCTTCCAAAGCAGCTCGGAATCTCATTAGCTGTACACTAGTGTCCAGTCTTCTTGTCAACTGGCCATCTGGCCTCCGTTGCCAAACATTTATATCGGTCAAGACCATGACCATCATTGTCATACCCCTCCAGGTATGACCCCGCTGCAAGAGGAGGCTAGGAATGGCGCACCAGAGCAACGACCTGCTTATTCTGCCCTTGGGGCTGCTTATCCTAGCCTAAGGGCTGCAGTGAAGGAATTTTGGAGAGTGTTTTGATGCCAACACAAACTCCGAGTGAGAATGCTGAAGAATCTGTCGAGACCGCCTTTAGGATACCCGATGCGGGGATGTTCGTTAGCGAGTACAACAAGAAGATATTCGCGGCGACAAGGTTGCCTGAGAGAGTGAAGATACTCGACACGACTCTGCGGGACGGCGAGCAGACTCCGAACGTGGCTTTGTCGAGCGAGGACAAGCTGAAAATCGCTCAGGCGCTGGACGAGCTTGGCGTGGACATCATCGAGGCAGGATTCCCCATAAACTCGGAGGGAGAGGCGGAGGCCGTTAAGATGATTGCCAACGCCGGCCTGGGCAGCGAGATATGCGCCCTGTGCAGGGCAAGCCAAGTAGACCTCGACGCCGCCCTCGCGTGTGATATTCAATCGGTCCACATATTCCTCGCGACCTCGAAGGTCCACCTGGAGAAGAAGCTCAAGATTACCAGGGAAGAGGCGAGGGACAAGGCCGTTGCGGCGGTCCAGTACGCCAAGGACCACGGACTGATCGTTGAGTTCAGCTGCGAGGACGGCACGCGGACCGACCTGCAATTCTTGGAAGTCGTCCATAGAGCAATCCAGGATGTGAAAGTCGACAGGATCGACATAGCTGACACGGTCGGAGTGATGACTCCGCCCGCAATGACCCAGTTCGTCTCCGAAATCAAGAAGACCGTCAAGGTGCCGCTCGCTATCCACTGTCACGACGATTTCGGGATGTCCGTGGCGAACTCTCTGGCCGGAATAGCGGGAGGCGCAGAGGAGATACACTGCACGATAAACGGCCTCGGGGAACGGGCGGGCAATGCCGCCTTGGAAGAGGTTGTGATGGGCCTCCAGGCGTTCTACAACATCAAGACGAGGATCAACACCAGGAAGATGGCGTTCGTGTCCAGGCTAGTCTCCCAGTTGACGGGCATCGCTGTTCCGCCGAACAAAGCCATAGTCGGTGAGAACGCATTCTCGCACGAGTCGGGAATACATGTCCACGGGATCCTCAGCGACGGGTCCACATACGAACCAATGAGGCCTGAGATTGTCGGAAAGGAGCGGACATTCGTCGTTGGGAAGCACTCGGGCATCCACGCCGTCCAGAACAAGCTCAAGGAGTACGGCATCGAGCTCTCGACCGACCAGATTAGGGAGGTCGTCGCCAAAGTCAAGAAGTGGGCGGAATCCGGGAAGAAGCTGGATGACGCTGAGCTCCTCGCAGTGGCATACGATGTGCTCGGAGAGCAGCAGGAACCTGTGATCAAGCTCGAGGAGTTCACTGTCTTCACAGGGCTCAATTTCACGCCCACGGCGACGGTCGTGCTCAATATAGATGGCGAAGTGAGGCGAGCATCTGAGACGGGCGTCGGCCCTATAGATGCGAGCGTGAGCGCCCTGAGAACCGCGGTGTCCAAATGCATCGTCCTCAAGGAGTTCAGGTTAGAGGCTATCACGGGAGGATCCAATGCGCTGTGCGATGTCACCGTGAAGCTCGGAGACAGCGAAGACGCGCAACTGCTCTCGCTCGGGAAGAGTGTGGGCTCTGACATCGTGACCACGAGTGTCGATGCGATGATAGAGGGACTCAACAGGCTCTGGATCAGAAAGCTGAGCAGGCAGGAGTGCGGGGCCAACCGCGAGAGGAGGAAGGCATACTAGGACCGTTGTCTCGGAGAGGTGGAGAGAGTGAGCAAGACCATAGCAGAGAAGGTTTTGTCATCCAAATCCGGAAAGGATGCGCGGGCCGGCGAGATAGTCGAGGCAGAAGTAGACTACGTCATGGTCAACGACATCACTGGACCAGCAGCCTTTGACGAGTTCGATAACCTATGCTCTCCCATCCTCGCGAACAAGGTCGTTCTCATCCCGGACCACTATGTGCCGAACAAGGACATAGCCTCCGCGAAGCAGGCGAAGAAGATGCGCGATTTCGCGGCCAAGCACAAGGTCAAGAACTACTTCGAGGTAGGGACCGGAGGAGTCTGCCACCAGCTCATGATCGAACAGGGTTTCGTCGCCCCTGGAAGGTTGATCGTGGGAGCGGATTCGCACACCTGCTCGTACGGCGCCCTGGGAGCGTTTGCGACGGGAATCGGGAGCACCGAGGCCGCCACCGTGTTCGCCAGGGGTGTGCTCTGGTTCAAGGTGCCCGAATCGATGAAATTCAACGTGGATGGCAAGTTGGGTAAGCATGTCTGCGGGAAGGACATCATACTCCACATCATCGGAGACATCGGGGTCGAAGGTGCTCGGTACGCATCGATGGAGGTCCAGGGGAGCTCGATTGACTCGTTACAGGTCTCCGATAGGATTACCATCTCGAACATGGGCATCGAGGCCGGGGCCAAGGCGTGCGTCATACCGCCAGACGACAAGGTGGACGCCTACCTCAAGGGCAGGGTGAGGGGAAGGTACAAGCGGATCCTCGCCGACCCGGACGCAGCATATTCCGATGTGAGGGACTACGATGGTTCCGAGATTGTTCCACTCGTCGCGAAGCCGTATCTCCCGAGCAATATCGCTCCTGCCAGCGAGGTGGACGTCGAGATAGACCAGGCATACCTGGGATCGTGCACGAACGGCAGGATAGAAGACCTCAGGGTCGCAGCTAGAATCATGAAGGGCAGGAAGGTTCACGCGGGCGTCCGGATGATCGTGGTTCCCGCTACGAAGGAAGTGTTCGACCTCGCAGTCAAGGAAGGGCTTGTCAAGATATTCTCAGACGCCGGAGCGTTCGTTTCCGGACCGACCTGCGGCGCATGCCTTGGTGGATACATGGGCGTCCTTGCGCCAGGCGAAAGGTGCGTCAGCAGCACGAACAGGAACTTCGTAGGCAGAATGGGTTCGAAGGACTCAGAGGTCTTCCTCGCAGGCCCGGCCGTCGTCGCCGCGAGCGCAATCAAGGGCCGCATCACCGACCCGTCTGAGGTGGTCAGATGAAGACTTCTTTCAGCGGGCGTGCTTGGGTATTCGGAGACAACGTGGACACCGATCAGATCATCCCCGCGGAGTACCTGGTCACCATGGACAACTCAGAGCTGGCCAAACACGCGTTCGAGAACGCGCTGCCCAGGTTCGCAAGAGACGTCTCTCCCGGGGACATCATCGTCGCAGGCAGGAACTTCGGTTGCGGCTCGAGCAGGGAGCACGCTCCCCGGGCGCTCATGGGCGCAGGCGTATCCTGCGTGGTCGCGAAGTCCTATGCGCGGATCTTCTTCAGGAACGCGATAAACATCGGCCTGCCGGCCGTGGAGGCAGAGCTGAATGCCTCGGTCGGCGACGTCATCCAGGTCGACCTGAACAAGGGCGAAGCCAAGAATAAGAATACCAACCAGCTAGTCAACTTCTCAGCGTACCCGCCGTTCGTCATGATGCTGATGGGGAAGGGCGGGCTTGTGCCATACACCAAGGAGGTCCTGGGTTGCATAAAATAGGAGTCATCCCGGGGGATGGCATCGGACCCGAGGTCATGAGTGAAGCTAGGAAAATCCTCGAGGCGGTCTCGGAGAAACGCAACCTCACTCTCGAGTACGAGGAATTCCCTCTTGGCGCCGCTCACTACCTGAAGACCGGTGAAGTGCTCCCCGAGGAGACTATCCAGCGCCTTTCGAGGAAGGACGCGATACTCTTGGGCGCCATGGGCGACCCCAGAGTGAAACCAGGGATACTCGAGAAAGGTGTGCTGCTTAGACTCAGGTTCCATTTCGACCAGTATGTCAACCTCAGACCGATCAAGCTCCTTGAGGGAGTGCCTACCCCGCTTGCTGGATCTAACCGGAAGGTCGACATCCAGTTCGTTAGGGAGAACACAGAGGACTTCTACGTTGGACTGGGCGGGAGAGTCAAGAAAGGGCTCTCGAAGACCGAGCTATTGTTGAAGAGGAGGGCCTACGAGGCGAGGTTCGATGTCGGAATCGACCTCGAGGATGAAACAGAGCTTGCGTTCCAGATCGGGGTCATCTCGAAACAGGGAGCCCATAGAGTCATGGAGTACGCCTTCCAGCTGGCCAAGGCCAAGAAGATTGGCCTAGTGACTTGCGCAGACAAGGCCAACGTATTGACCGACATGTACGGATTGTGGCGCGAGGTCGCGGATGAGGTCTCGAAGAAATATGGCATCGACAGGGAATTCCAGTACGTCGATGCGGTCGCGCTCCACATGGTGAGGACCCCTGAGCGCTTCAAACTCATTGTCGCTCCGAATCTCTTCGGGGATATCCTAACCGATCTTGGTGCGGCTATCCAGGGAGGACTTGGGTTCGCGCCATCGGGCAACATCAACCCATCGGGCGTGAGCATGTTCGAACCGGTCCACGGCTCTGCCCCAGATATCGCTGGCAAAGGCCTGGCCAACCCTGTCGGGGCGATTCTCTCTTCTGCGCTCATGCTTGAGACACTCGGTCAAGATGAAGCAGCACAAGATGTTGAGCGAGCCGTCCTGGATGTGCTGAAATCCGGCAAGCACAAGACCCCTGACATCGGAGGCGATACTGCCACATCCAAGTTTGGAGATGCGGTTGCGGGGCGCCTGCTAAGGCGCTGATGCAGGAGTAGGTGTAGTGGGGGGCCCAAGTCGGATTCTCTTCTCAAGAATGTCCTGTATTGCCTGTAGTACCAAGTAGAGACTCGAAATCAGCAATATCGACCCGATGGTCGGAAGGAGCCACCAAAGACTGATTTCCTCGATCTTCTGGTAGTTCATGCTGTAGGCAATCATACCTGCCCAGGTAGCCCTCTCATAGTTGTCGACGAAAATGTACGTGAAGAGCAAGATTGAGAGAGTCCCGATGACTGTCGAATACTTCAGAGCGCTTACTGCGTCGGGGAGTGGGCTTCGAACCCCCGAGATCAAGACTGCCCTGTATCTAGCGATCCTGGTCAGAGATCGCAGTTCGTTCTTCGTGGACTCATTCACAGCCTTAGTCTGGCTGAGCACAATCAGCGCTACCGGAGCCCACGTAACAAGCACAGTGGAAAGAACGAAGAACCATGTCAAATGGTAGAAGGAGAAGCGCGGGTCTGCAAGATATACCATCATCATCATTCCCACTATGGGGAACACCAGAAAGCACTCAGCGACGAGAGCGACCGGGTAGCTAAACCTGCCCATCGGCAAGGCCATGAAACCTACGCCGAACCCAACAAGCATGGTTAGAATCAAGACACCACAGGTCCAAAGGAACGGATTGCGGGATCCTATGAGGAACTGAGATACAGGATCCGCCTCACCAGGGTGCAGCATGTAGTCGTAAGGTTCTGCGATCATCGGTCCCACGAGCGCTAGGACGAACATCGCAATGAACAGCATCCCCCCTACGCGTCCAGGCGTGCTCTTCAGAAACTCCGACACGAACCATCTAAGGTCCGGGATGAATCTCCGGAGGAATCTTCCACGGACTTCGGTAGCTGGCACCGGTGCATCAATCTGCTGCGTCTGTAGCCGATTGACAGATCGCGAAATGCGGGATGATCGAAGGGCCAATAGAGAGAATGACAAATCAACGAGGAGGCCCGCGAGCATGACCATCAACAGCATCAACCACACAGATGCCTCAACCAATGCGATTGATCCATGCGAGTAAGCTCGGTTGAGGCTGAAGCCCAACCCAGGGAGCCCCCAGAACACTTCGATGAAGAGTACGAAGGACATGATGAGAGCTAGGTTCAGTTTGATGCAGGGCATTACGGATACAATTGCCGTCGAGAACGACCTTCTTTGAGATTGGTGCCCTGAAATGGCAGCCTTTGAACCATCCTGATCAACTCTCATTGCCTGTAGCGCTATCAACGCGAATCCCCCGAAAGAGCATATCACCATTATGACGCTCGGGAAGAAGCGATGCTTCAGGTCATCAAAGACTCGCTCTGCCCAATCCATCTGATCGCGGTCCAGTGAATAGCCAAATCCCCAGTCAATTGAGAATCGCCAGACAACCTGAAGAAGGAAGAAAATAGCCATGAAGACGACTGGAACAGCCCACAAAGAGAGCAGGACTGCGGAACTTGCGCCCTTCAAATACCGACTCTTCGACCGCGAAAGAAGTAATGCAGCAAGGAATCCAAAGAGCATGGAAAGGATTACGGAGAGTCCGTACAACATAAGCGTCAGCGGAAACGAATCCCTCGTGATCTCTCCCACATCGCGAAAGTCCGTGGAACTGAAGGTGTCGAATACCCCTTTCCCCGAGAGCATATCCGCCAGGTAGTAGAAGTATTGGACGACCAGCGATTCGTTGAAGTGAAGTTCGCTCGGGAGAGTGTAAGGGAATTCCGAATCTACGGGGGCTCCCCAGAGATAGGCTTCAGGTTCAAGTCCCACTCGGAAAACTAGGAACTCTACCGTGAGAACGAGAATCATCACAACAAAGAAAGAAATGAGCTTGCGGACAACTAGTCCGAATGAGCCCCTCCAAGTTGAATCCATGCCAATTCCCTAATGGAACATAATCGCTCGGGTGGCTATTATACCCACCCGGGACATCCGCAACAAGCCCGTGTCAATTCGGGCCTGAACAAAATCGACTCAGACGCTTTTTAAGCATAGTTATAAGTAGCCAAAATGTGATTTGAAGCAAAACAGGACATCGGGTGGATGGGATGACTCAACAGGTTCTGCCTCTTCCGAGAGAGAAGGCTATAGAGATTGGCGAGTTTCTGACGAACAATGTTTCAAGAGCGGTCGTCTACGCCCTCCTTCACAAGCAACCATTGACACGCAAGGAGATCGAAAGAAGTCCGCTTACCGATTCGATGAGGCGCCTTTCGCTGAGCGCGCAGACCAGACCCTTGAAGGACAAGGGCGATGTCCAGATGCGCACACTCCTGGCAAAGGGCGTTGACTCAGGAGTCCTGATCCCGGTGGTCTCGAAGCGGCAGAACTACTACTTCCTGAACTCCGACCTCAGGATTGAACCTTCACCCATTCGCGAACCTTTTGAAGCCACTGATGAAGTCGCCCTAAACGTGTCTCTTGACAGATCCTTCTCTCATACACCTGGACAGGCGGTCCTCCCTGGCTGGGGGACTGCCGCGGACCACACGGTGCTACCCGTACCGTATGTCGATACTCCCAAGTCTCTGATCCTCTGGATGAGCTGGTTGATTACCCCGACCAGAAGGGAGGTCCTCAACCACATAGGAACAAACGGTTTCACAACGAGACCGAAGCTGCGAACCGACCTCGGCTTCTGGGCGGACAGGATCGTCGCCAAGGAGGGACTCCCGTCTGGAATACTCGAGAAGGAAGATGGGAAGATACGCTACCAGTTCTCCACGTTCTCGTTCTCCAAGCTGAAGACGAAGAAGGAAGAGGAAGGGAAGAAAAGGTCCTGGACCGCGTTTCCGCCCACCTTCTGGCTCACGAGAACCTACGAGCCATTGAAATGCATCCTGGGGGCCTCGAAGATCGTTGGAGACAAGAAGCCGGACGCGACTCCGATGGCGGTACTCGAAGAGCTCGCCAAGGACAACCCGACCGTGGTCGAGAAGAACAGGAGAGAGTTCATTGAGACCAGCTTCATCGAGCGCATGAGCTTCTATGCCATCTACCATTCGTCAGGAGACCCGGCAGTCAAGATCTCCGCGAATTCCCTGGTGCCTGAGAAGGTGATCTACAACGCGCCTGAGCATCCGCTGCTCTGGATCATGAAAACTGATGAGGAACACGCCGGTGCCAGAATGGATTTCAAGCACGAGGCTGCCCTCATGCTGATGGGCAAGAAGACCAAGGAGGAACAGATTGCATTCCTCGAGAAGATGCTCAAAGACCTGGCGATGGAGAGGATTGGTGGAATCCTCGAGGAACACGAGCGCAAACTCGGAAAGGATCTGGAGAAGCTGAGAGTCGATTCGTTCGGCCTGGGCGCCGAGTCCATTGCCGCAGTGGCTGGCCTCGAACAGAACAGAGAGGATATACTCGTCGAGAAGAGGTTCTTCGAGAAATTCATGAACATACTGCTACCTGGGTCCATCCCGAAGAGGAAGATGATGGAGACAGAGGAACTCCTGGCCGCCATCAAGGAATCCCCGGTGGATGGCGGTTCCAAGGACAGCGCTGAAACGGCCAAGAAAGAATGAGATTGGCGTCGATCTGCAAACTGATTCGCCCCAAGACCATATCCTAACCGCACAGTCACCGCGAGGAGACAATTGCAGGACTTCTACAGGCACACGGAGATTAGCACCACTGTTGAGATTCAACTAAGCTACTTCCGTCGAGCATGTCAGCACCTCTACGAAAGGATTATTCTACCGGGCTACCATAAGCCATAGGAAAGTCCAGGCATAAGAGAACATTAGGAATCATAAGTAGCTACTAATACATCACTTATGGATGTGACTGCATGCTTTCGACCAGAGAGAAGGAAATCATGGACATAATACGGAAGGGAACGAGCTCGCCGACGCTGCTCGCCGCAGAATTGAGGATTACTCAGTCAGGGGCGACCCAGGCACTCCAGAAACTGGAGAGAAAGGGGCTGCTCTCCAGGACGAAATCGGGCAGGAATGTCTTCTATCGCCTCGTCGTGGAGGAGAAGGCCGAGCCATCCCACGAGCTCGATGAGGACCGCAAGCTGATCCGGGAATCGTATCATGCTCTTTCCAGGGTTTGGTCGCACATTCTGCGACTGGACCTGACTCATGAAGAGCTGGCCAAGGTCAGAGAAGCGAGGAACCTGCTCGAGGAGATCCTCGTCAAACGAGGTAAGAGTCTCGATTGACTGGAATAGACCAGACTACTTCAAGACGCTCTCGGCCTTCTGCTGATTATCGACGGTGAATGCTATCTCAGTGGACGTTCCGTCCTTGCCGAGGATGTAGATGGAATCCACATTGATCATCGCTTTGGCGAGCTTCCTGGCAACCTTGCCCAGCTCCCCCGGCCTGTCCAGCATTTTCACTGATACAACATCTCTAAGGCCGTACAGAATGCCGGACCTCGAGAATGCGGACTTTGCGGTCGCCTCGTCGTCTGTAACGATCTTGATCATGGGCCGCTCATGATTCCGTTCGCTTGCAATTGCCCTGATGTTCACGCCGTGGTTGCCAAGCATCTCACAGACCTTGGCCAGCTCCCCAGGTTTGTTCTGGACGTAGACATCGAATTCTTTCACTGTCACAACCCTCTGTCGACAGCATCATGCGACTATGATATAAAGAGTTCCGAGGAGATGTTCGGGCCATCAGGACCTGCAGCGGTCTACGATGGACTCTTGGGGAGTTGGACCCAGCGTCGCACCCACCAGTATGCCAGATAAGTCGCGCCTGCTGTGGAGATGGTCATAACGGACATGGCCCACGCAAGTTGATTGAAGCTCAGGCCTTGGAAAGCGAACCCGAAAATCGTTGCCAGGGTGTTTGGGACCAACACCGCGGTCCCGAGGATGGTCAGCCAGGTCATCGTCAGCGCCATCCTGTTGTTCATTATCTGGAGTTGGTTGTTATACAACGCCTGCAAGACCTCAAGACCCGACGCCAAGACCTCCGACATGTGCTCGCTGAGAGCTATCTGCCGGTTCACGTCTTCCACGAGAAGGCCTATCTTGGCCAGGGTTTTGGGGTTGTCGGAGACAAGCTGGGCGTCCCCGAACCTCAGCGAATGGAGGACATCGAGTGTTCTCCACAAGGTGTTGAGATACGTGATGAGGGCGTGCTTGATCTCATAGACCTGCCTGCCGATTGCGAGCCTATTGGACGATGGGTCCAATAGCAATTGGCTCATCTCGTCCCCCTGCTCTTCGATCTCCCTCAGGTACTCGAAATTCTTCGAGTTGTTCTCGTCGAGTATGCGGACAAGCATCATGGTTAGCTTGTCATCGAGAGGCATTGTCTCGGGGAGCTTTCGAAGATAGACATCAGCATACCGCGAGAACTGCATCAGTCTGACCACTTCCTCGCTGTGTATCGTCACGATGAGATCCTTGCGGACAAGTATGAGTAGTGGGTATGTTTGGAGCTCGAGCTTCTTGATCTTCACCACAGGAACCATGATCCCGATCTCTTTCTCCATGTCTTCGAACGATGCGTAATGGCCCTTGAGCAGTTGAGGAACAAGTGCGGTGCTGAAGCCAAGGATCGTGGCGATCTCGGAACCCTCCTTCTCGAGGTCCGACACTGTGAAATTGACCCAGGCAAGCATCGAGTTATGGAGTGTCGATATGAATTCGTTGGGTTTGTCGCCAACAACTCTCACCGGCCTCCCGGAGTGAGGGAGTGCGACGCACACCGCTCTCGGAGCTGGAGAGCAACTCTCCGCTGGCGAGGGCGATTTCTCGACGGGGGTCGCTACTGCGTCCTTGGTCACCGTCTCCTTGGGAGCGGCCAATTTCCTCTCCTTGGAACTCATCCGAAAGCCTCCTGGTAGATTGTTGGGGAGTTGGTCAGCACCCATATGAGATGATAATGATGATTTAGATTTCGCCCTGGGGTACGGATGCTTCCATCTCTAAGTCCAGTGCATCCTTTTAATACTCTCCTATCTATTTCGACGCAGATGCCCAATGAGGGTACTACTGATACACGCTGACAAGTTCGAGTACGAGGTCAAAGACCCCACGAAGATGGCAGAGGAACTCCCGCCGGGCAATTCAAAGAAACACTCGTTCAAGGAGGTCCTCGTCGCCTTCTCGACCATCGAATCCTCAGATGACAACATCGCAGCGATAGCCGAGGCGGCATCATCTGATCTTGTGGATGTAATTCAGAAGGTGAAGGCCGAGAGACTTGTCCTGTATCCGTACGCCCACCTCAGTCCAGATCTTGCCTCTCCGAAGCTGGCAGTCGATGTTTTGAAGGCTACGGAGGCGGCGATAGCGTCGAAAGGCATCGAGGTCCACAGATCCCCATTCGGATGGTACAAGGCATTTGAGATAAGATGCAAGGGCCATCCTTTATCCGAACTCTCCCGGGAGTTCACATCTGAGAAGACAGTCACTCGAGAAGAGGTCGTCGAGAAGATCTCTAGAAACTACTACATACTGACTCCAGAAGGCGATGAGTACCCTTTGGACTTGGAGAATGTCGATTCAGTCAAAGTACTTGACAAGTACCCGTCTCTCAAGAAGTTCATACTGTCCGAGGAAGTTGGAAGAACGAAGGGACAGGAACCCCCTTCAATCAAGGCGATGCAGCGACTCGAGCTGGTCGACTACGAAGAGGCGAGCGACAGGGGTCACTTCAGGATGTTCCCGAAGGGGCATCTCATATTCAGCCTCCTCGAGAAATGGGCGGAGCAGATAGCCACTGAGCGAGTTGGAGCTATCCAGATAGACACGCCGATCCTCTACGACTGGTCGTTCCCAGACATACGAAGCCAGGGCATGTCGTTTCATGAGAGGCATTACACACTCAAGACTGAGGAGAACCGTGAGTTCGTGCTCAGGTTCGCAGGTGACTTCGGGCTCTTCCGGATGATGAAGGGGGCAACACTGAGCTACAGGCACCTGCCTCTGAGGATCTACGAGTTCTCGAAGAGCTTCAGGCTGGAGCAGAGAGGCGAGCTGACTGGGCTCAAGCGACTGAGAGCATTCCACATGCCGGACATACACTGCTTCGTAAAGGACCTGGACGATGGCTGGAACGAGTACATGATGCTCTACAAGAACTACGCCGATCTCGCGGATGCCACGAAGGTTGAGTACGCCGTCGCTTTCAGGATTGTCAAGGACTTCTACGAAAAGTACAAGAACAATATCATCGAGCTTCTGAGGTATTCCAAGAAGGCCGCGCTGATCGAGGTACTGTCGGAGATGAAGCACTACTGGGCCGTGAAGCACGAGTTCCAAGGTGTGGATTCTGTGGGCGGCGCCGTGCAGCTCAGCACTGTCCAGCTCGATGTCGCAGACGCTGAGAGGTATGGGATCGTCTATGCGGACGCGGACGGCAAGAAGAAAGGGTGCATCATTTGCCACTCTTCGATCGGATCGCTGGAACGATGGATCTATGTCTTGCTTGAAGAGGCGCTCAAGCACGAGAAGCCCGAGCTGCCATTCTGGATCTCACCTACCCAGATCAGGATGATACCGGTCGGTTCTGAATTCATCCCAGACTGCGAGAGGATATCGAAGGAGATCGACGCGCGTGTGGACATTGACGACATGGATGACAAGGTCGGAAAGAAGATACGCAACGCAGAGATGGAATGGATCAACATGATCGTCGTGTATGGGGAGAGGGAGAGAGCGTCTGGTCTGCTCCCCGTAAGACTCAGGAGCGGACAGGTCAAGAACATGACGCTGCCCCAGCTGAAGGAAGATGTGGCGAAGCTATCAGTAGGCTACCCGAAGGCGAGACTCCCCCTGCCAATACTCTTGTCAAAGAGACCCGTGTTCCGCGGATAGGCTGAGCTCACCTGTTGTCCTCGTCTCCCCAGATGTACTTGTGCAATTGAGGAAGTACTCGAACGTCAAGACCGTCCTTGAGCACTTTCTCTGCAAGAACCTTCAGCTCCTTCCCGCCGACGGGAGTCATGATGACCTCTGCCTTCGTAGGATACTTCCGGAGGATCTCCTTTGCGTACTTATAGTCTGAATCATCCGAGATGATGAACTTCAGCTGGTCCGTAGGCCCAAGCAGTTCGATGTTGTCGAACAGCATCTTGTCAGCAACGCCGGACGACGGGCACTTGATGTCCATGCTTATCGTAAGGTTCTCGACGCACGGGAGCTCGTCCAACGGCATCGCCCCATTGGTCTCAAGGACGACGTGATAGCCCTCATTCAACAGACTCTTGACCAGAGTTGGTGCATCCTTTTGCGCCATCGGCTCTCCACCGGTCACGCAGACATGGCGGCACTTGAGCTTTCGCACCTTCGCCAATATCGCATCGATCGCCATCTGCTCCCCTTTGTCGTACGCCTGCTTGGAGTCGCAATAAGTGCACCTCAACGGACAGCCCGAGGTCCGAACAAATGCTGTCGGGGCGCCGATAGTCAATCCTTCTCCCTGAAGCGATTTGAAAATGGAGTAGATCTTCATTCTCTCACCTCATAATCCAGCGGGTCCTCGATGCCCGCCTCCGAGAATCCCTGCAGACGAAGCAGGCAGGAGTCGCACTTTCCACATGCTTTCACCCCTCCTCTGTAGCAGCTCCAGGTCAACTCCAATGGCACCTTGAGCCTTACTGCCTCCCGCACTATTCCTGCTTTTGACATCTCGAGGATTGGGGCTTCGATCTTCAATTGTCTGCCTTCCCTGCCCGCCTTCGTTCCGACGTCAAGAACCTTCTGGAATGCCTGCAGGAAATCCGGAGTGCAGTCCGGGTAACCGCTAAAATCCACAGAGTTGACAGCAATGAATATCCTCTCGGCACCCCTGCTCTCAGCTATGGATGCTGCTATGCTCAGAAACATGATGTTCCTTGATGGAACGTAGGTGCTCGGTATGCTGGCCGGCTGCCCACTCCTGAGGGCGCCTTCAGGGATGACCATCGAATCCTGGGTGAGAGAACTCTGAAGATGCTTGCCGACGCCAAGGGGAAGCACAACGTGTTCCTTGACTCTGAAGTGCTTGGCCACCTTCCTCGCGCTGTTCAGTTCCCTGCGATGTCTCTGTCCATAGTCGAATGTCAGCGCGACAATATCGTAGTCCTTCTCAATCGCCATCGCTAGCACAGTCGACGAATCAAGGCCACCAGAGAGGAGCACAACTGCCTCTGCCATGAACAGCGCACCACCAGTTCAGAGGTCCCTGCCGGTCCAGGCACCCTGTCCTCTTCCCTCGTCAACCCCGATCTCTATTCGGGTCACGTTCTTGGGGAATTTGACTTTGTCCAGTACTCTGCCGAGCACGAACTCTGCCAAAGTCTCGGCAGACGCGACGTCGATGTCCAGAAGAATGCAGTCCGACCTCGGCAACTTGAGTTCCTTCTCCTTCAGATCATAGGTCACATAGTCCTTGGAGAGCACCACACCCTTGTCCCGCGCTGGTATCAGAACCCGGTGGTCCAGCTCTCCAGCGATCCCGCGGAGCAACTCTTTCACACTGACGAAATCCATGATCACTCCATCAGAGCCGATGCTTCCCTCGATAACCATGTTGATCGCGTAGTCGTGTCCGTGGAGCCTCCCGCACTTCACATGACCGGGGATGATGTGGGTTCCGGAGAACGTTATCTTTGAGCTCCAGCCGTTGATTTCCAGTCTCATCGCTGAAGGGATAGTCTCGATGCCGTAATTATAGTTTCACGGTCTCTCAAAGCGTGGCAGGGATTTCCGCCGAGCGATTGCCAGGCCAGCGGCGAGAAGCACAGAATCGGTGAAATCCACCTTCGCCCTTGAAGTGTCAACGAACACCACTTTGTGCAGGTTGACCACGGGGGCGCCATATGCCCTGCATCCACCAATGAAATGGAGTGTCCTGAAAATCAGGTTTCCGGATATCCCGTCGGGGGCAATCACAAGGTCGCACTCTCTGACAGCATCCTCGATTAGGATTGAATAATGCTGGACGTCATGTCCATCTTTCACGAGTTCCCTGGCCATGCGATGCCCGTCCTCGATGCTCGACATGATCTCAAGCCCTCTGTGAACGTCCTCAACCCGCCCTTTGGAAAGGATACCGACGCGCAGTCTCCAATTCATGTCTGAGAAATATCCGAGGGCTGCTCTTGCGAGCGCAAGTCGCGACTCGTAGTCTCGCCCCTCATCTATGCCGACTGGAGCGAGGAGGAATGGCTTCCCGCTTGAGTTCTCAAGAAGCGCAGCCCGTTTCACGTCGCTCAACGCGAATGTATCCCTGATGCCTTTCATAGTGCTGGATGAACTCAGAGTGCCTCTCACAGCAGCGCCAATCTCGCCATTCTGCAAATCACCAAGAAGGTGCCCGTCGTCCTTGTAAACAACTAGCCTGATGTCCGATTTCATCTCACTAAGCTTCACGCCTATGGCACCAGCGATTTCATTCGGACAACCTATGCCCACGTGGACCGAGCTTTTCCGACCCAGCTCCAGGAGCCCCACGACTTCCAGCAAGGATCCAAAGCCCCCATCAGAGCTCGTCCTCTGTCATCTGATCGAACACGTAGTTCTCCCATTTGCGAACTCCGAGGACTATCTCGAGTTCCTGAGGCGTTAGAAGCGGTCTATCGTACATTGCTACATCGTCTATTGCAATCCGCGGGCATGCGGTCGATACATAGGCGTCGAAGCCTAGCGTTTTGAGCTTCTCGGGGTCGAACTTGTCCATGAGTATGAGAGCCGCATCCTTCTTCTTCCATCGCAGCAGTTTCCTGAGCTCTCGGGCGCGCCTTATCCTTCTCTGACCGACCTTCTCGCCGACGATTATCCCGAAGGTCCTGGCTTTCTCTGCCCTCTCGATGACCGCATGTCGCTGTCTCAGAATCTTGTCCTTCGCTTGGTCGATCTCCCTCGGCTCTTCGAGGTTAGGATCGAGGACTACGACCTTCTTGCCGGTTGCCAGGTGAACGCCCAAAGCGTGGAACGAACCGCTTCCGATCAGAATGTAGCTGTTCACATCATTCACAATCGCAGTCGCCGAAGTGTAGTTGCATCCCAGCACCTCCCCCGCGTGAGATATCCTGCTGTCTCCTTCCGCGATCTTGGTCTTTATCCCCATGCTCTCCAGGCCTTCAATTACATCATCCAGTTCGGTCAAGTGCTGAGAGGTTGCGAGCACTCCCACGGGCTCACGAAGCAAGTCGACAGATTTCTTCAGCTGGTCCGCCAGGGCAATCTTCGACCTCGCGGGCACGAAGATGAGAGGCTTCTCGAGCCTGAGTGACGGGATTGGAGAATGACCTATGTTGACGATTGCATCCACCATGTCGAACAGAGAGCTTGGAACATCACAGGCACCGAAACACGGCTCGGCGACGACCAGGACTTCAGCTCCGGCCTTGCTCTCGATGTCCTCGGCCATCTGAGATGCTCGCTTCTTCAGTCCTTCTGGAACCTGGAGTGCCACTATCCTGGCCTTGATCCTCTTGATCTCAGATATCGCGCTCGTGAGATCCACATCATACATGCCCAAGCAACCATACCCTTGCATTCTGGCTCGTGGCGCCACTGCTTCCCGAGCCTAGCGATGGGAGTAAAGGGACCATCGGTAAAAAACATTGTGTCAGCGTAGCACGCTGGGAATATCAGGTAGTCACGGGTTTGCCGCGCTCAATCTCGATGTAGCATGGCGACGGAAGCTTGATCGCAGCCCGCTTCAAGGCCAATTTTGCCGTGTTGAAGTGCGCTTGCGAGGTCTCGAGCGAGATTATTTCCTGGTCACTTGCGACTCTGGCCGCTGTGCCGATTGGCTTTCCGAACGCATGTCTCATGCCATCAGAGATACGGTCCGCCCCTGCGCCGGTCGCGATCTTGTTCTCCCTCAAGACGTTGTGCGGGAAGACCCGAATCTTGAGGTGATATCCAGTCTGTCCGATCTTCTTAGCGAGGAACCGGTTCGCCGAGATACGAGCCGCCTCAAGCGCGATGTGTCTTATCTGGCACTGCTCGACCACGTGGAGGGTCATCCGGACTGCGTAGTCCGCCTTGTTGCCGTGCTCGAACTGGGTGATTCTAGAAGAGGGCACTCCGCCCATGTACTCCCTTCTTGCGTATGCCTGACCTTTGATCTCTCGGTACATGCTCCCAGGCTTGCGTGACACAAAGACCACCAGATGACGATTTTATCTCAGGTTTGCGGAGATAATGGTCATCATATTTAAACCTCACTGAGCAGCTTGGATGCGAAGGCCACGTGCTGGCTGAGATAGGATGTGCCCCCAAGCCTTAATCTACAATCAGCATGATTCCGACACCGCATGGGCAGAAGGCATCTTGGGAAGAGAAGCGCCAAGGAAATCGCTTCCGAGCGCATTGACCAACTGTTCGAGCTCGCGGAGTTAGAAGAGATCAATGGCAACCGTGAGAGGTCCAAGAGATACGTGTCCCTGGCGTTGAGGATAGGCGAGAGACACAAGGTCCCAGCAGGACACAAACGGTCTTACTGCCCGGAGTGCCATTCCTATTTTGTACCGCCCCGAAACGTCCGCGTTAGGACTAGGCGTGGGAGGATTTCGATGACATGTTTGGTCTGCGGTCATGTAATCCGATATCCGCTGGCGGCACTGAGGACGTGAGGAACGTGCACAAGAAGACTATCATGGAGTTGAGGGGGCGCGCGCAGTCTCTGCAATGCACCGTCCACATTGGGAAAGAAGGCATGACGGAGAGAGTCATCGAGGAGATCGAGAGGCAGCTGAAGAAGAACAAGATCGTGAAGATCAAGTTGCTCTCGTCACCGGAGATGGACAGGAGGAACGCAGCGAGGATGCTAGCTGAGGAGACGAGATCGACTCTGATCGAAGTCAGAGGCTTCACCGTCGTTCTTGCAGCGGATTAGGACTCAGAACGATTCTGACCAGACTTTAAATATCGACTAGGCGATTGTCGCAAAAAGAAGATGGGGTCTCGATGCTCGATGCGAAGTTCATCCGGGATAACGAGGAGGTTGTTCGTAAGTCATTGGTCAATCGGAACTACGACCTCTCCATCCTGGAGAAGTTCCTCGGGTTGGACAAGAGTTGGAGGGCCTTGGTCGAGGAAGGAAACGCCCTCAGAAAGAAGAGGAACTCGGTCGCGGAGGAAATACCGAAGCTTCCGAAGGCCGAGAAGGACTCCAAAATCAAGGAAATGAAGATCATAGCCGAAAGGATTAGGACTATCGAGGGCGAGGTCAAGAAGATAGAGGGAGACAGAGACGAGCTTCTCCTGAATATGCCCAACATCCCGGACCCGAGTGTGCCAATTGGCGCTCTGGATGAAGGCGATACTTTCCTCAGGACGTGGGGAACGCAGAGGAAGTTCGATTTCACACCCCTTGCCCACTGGGAGATCGGGGAGAAGCTGGACATCATCGATTTCGAGCGCGGTGCCAAAGTCGCGGGAACGGGATTCTATGTCCTCAAGGGAGACGGAGCGAGACTTGAGAGAGCTCTGATCCAGTACATGCTGGACCTTCACCACGAGCAGGGGTACCAGGAGATATTCCCGCCAATCGTCGTCAACAGAAAGGCCTGTATCGGGACGGGTCAGCTCCCGAAGATGCACGATGACATGTACTGGCTGGAGCGAGATGATCTGTACTTGAACCCCACAGCAGAGGTCCCAGTGACCAACCTGTATGCCGATGAGGTACTGGCCCGCAAGCAACTCCCGATCTATCACACAGCGTATCTCCCGTCGTTCAGAAGAGAGGCCGGGAAGCACATCGAGACCAAGGGCATCTCGAGAGTCCACCAGTTCAACAAGGTGGAGCTCGTCAAGTTCGTGCTGCCTGAGACATCCCAGCAGGAGCTGGAGACGCTGCTGGCCGACGCCGAGGCTGTCGTGCGGGGACTAGACCTTCCTTACAGGATAAGGTTGCTCTGCACCGGCAGCCTGGGCTTCCACTCGTCCAAGACTTATGATATCGAGACATACGCTCCGGCAAGAGACCAATGGCTCGAAGTGTCTTCTTGCAGCGACTTCAAGGACTTCCAGGCCAGAAGGGCGATGATCAAGTTCAGGCGCGAGCCGCACCTCAAGAGCGAGTTCATTCACACTCTGAACGGCTCTGGAATCGCGCTCCCGAGGACCATGGTCTCAGTCCTTGAGAACTACCAGAACAGGGACGGGACCGTCACGGTTCCCGAGGTTCTCAGGCCATACATGAAGGGCACCAAAGTCATCGGCAAGTGATGCTGGCAACGTCGACTGTTTCGTTTCTTGAGAATCATGCGTGATTGCCAGGTCCGACCCTATATATCCTGTCCAGAAGGATAGAAAGGTCCTGAGCAGATCGAACATGGCTAATGACAAGGTTTTCGCGGTTCTTGTCGGTCGCGCGTTCCTGAAAGAGATCGAGGCGGGGCACAGAGACAACGCAATAGCCTTCGGACGAGCTTTCCTGTTGTCCCTGGGCATGAGAGGTCCTGAGGAACCCAAGGTTAGCCGACTCCTGAATGGAAAGGTGCACGCTCAACACTTGGCGACGGCAGAGAACTGAGCATTGGTATTCTTCAATCGGCTGAGATCATGTGAGAAGCTTGTGCCCTCCCCGGGCGAGGGTGGCCTTCAGCAATGGAGTGGCAACGAGCGCCGTGACTAGACCCATGAAGACCACGGCTGTGTATATTCCTCCATCGATTATCTCGCTCTCCAGCCCATAGTATGCAATGATTAATGCGATCTCCAGCCTCGGAGTCATTCCGATGCCGACCGACGCGGCATCCCACCACGACATGCCAGTCGACCTGGCGGGGAGACCGCACCCGATGAACTTGGAGAGAAGAGCAACTACGGTCAGAACGCTGGCGAAGATCAGGATGCTCCAAATGTCCGATAGGTCGACTGCTAGGCCCAGTGAGACGAAGAATATCGGGACGAAGAGCGCCTCGAGGTAGTGCATACCCTTCCGCAGACCGTCCCGAAGAACCGAGCTCGAGAAGGCCGTCCCCGCAACGAATGCGCCAACGATGGCGGAGATCTGTATCATTTCCGCGATGAACGCGTACATGAATGCGATGGACATCGCCAGCACGAATCCGCTCATCGGCAATTTCCGTCTATGTCCTGAAACCTGCACGCTGAGGACCAGCTTCGTCAGGTATCTCGAGCCAATCCAAGCGCCGCCCACAACGAATATGACGGCCCCGATCACAAGCATAGTCAACATGGTGGGATCGAGAGTGTTCCCCGAGAGACCCTTGGATATGCCGAGGACCACCATTCCCATGACGTCGTCGACGACCGCCGCTCCTATGATGGCGTACGCCACAGGCGTTCCCATTAGGCCCAGCTCTGACGTGACCCCCGCGGTCACGGCCACGCTGGTCGCCACCAAGGTCGCCCCGATGAATATGGACTCGGCGTCAGAGTAGCCGAAGGCGTTCGCCAGAAGATATCCTGCGATCCATGGAAGGATCACGCCGCCCAAGGCGATCATGATCGATCTCCTGGTGTAGATCTCCTTCAGATCGCATTCCAGTCCAATCATGAAGAGAAGGACTATCGCTCCGAGGCTCGCGAGCATCTTCACTTCTTCCGGAAGCCCTGCGGCCTCAGCCCCGGTCGTCCCTTCGAGCTTGATGATGTTGAGAGCGCTCGGACCGATGACCACGCCCACGATGATGAAACCGATGATCTTGGGCTGACCGAACCTCGAGAACAGGAACCCTGCGAAGAGAGAGACGACCAGCAGGAACGTCAGCTCGAACCAGAGTTGAGAGATAAGATCGTTGAAGACGGTCTCCAGGGACAGCACCATGCGCTCGAGCCGATGTATGCCTGCTCGCCATTAATTAGTTTTTGAATTCTCACGCTCCGTAAATCCTCCCCTTAGCTAGCCACAGGTCAACGAGGTCGCCCGTGTCGTCAGAGATGAAACCCCTCACGAATTCCTTCGGAACGCCCTCAAGGTACAGACCGAAGTCGATGCTCCAGCTCCCCCAGTTCCGCCCGACCAGCCTGCCCAAAGCGGGTATGTTCGGCGAGACCGCGACCGCGGCCGAGAACTTCTTATCGAGGGGCCCCACCACCCCCAGCAGACGGACCATGCGCGGCAGGCCGACCTCGAACAATATCTCGAACCGGAGATAGAGGCCGGAGAAGAAGGCCATCGGAAACGCGGGGTACGAGATCGGGTTGCTGGCCCTCCCGAGATTGACGATGAACGTTGCGATTGAGTGTATCACCCAGCGGAGCAGCTGGACTATGGACTCTCCAGTCACGACGAACGATGCTCGGAGACCGACCCCGGCGGATCCGCTCGCGTCCGAGACGACCACCTTGACGTAGAATATCACCTCATGGATGATCTCCCCGACCAAAGAGATCAGGTTCTCTATGAAGTTGTTCAGCACTCTCTTCGAGAATAGCACAACGAAGTCGAGCGATGCGGTCACCTCCTGCAGCTGTGTCTGAATGAAAGCGTCCTTGAACGCCTGGAACAGCGCCTTGGCTATGAAGTCCGAGCTCGCGAGAAGCACCGGCGCCCCGTTGGAACCGCCTCGGCTGCCCTCCTGGAAGATCCACCTGGGGCCCCCGTCCCAGGTCCTCTGGTTAGTCTTCGAGTCGTCTCCGTTGTCCCTCAGGACTGGCGTCACATCGACTGTGGCGCCCTCAGGGTCGAACAGCACGATGGCATCGCCATCATTGAACGGGTCGCCGGGAGCGCCGTTGTCAATAGAAGTCTCGGGAAACGTGAAGACCAGCAGGCCGTTCCCAGCAATCGTCCCCGCCAAATCCAGCTCTTGGCTCTTTCCATGAAGGGTCGAGAGCCTCCATCCGTCCAGAGACTTCGCCTTGTCGAACGGGTTGTACAGCTCGACCCATTCGTGCCCGGAATCCTCCCCGTGCGGGTTTGACTCGAACTCGTTGATGACGATGTCCGTTGGGAAGGGCTGAGAGTACTTCAGACGGAGCCCAGCTTCGATGTCCGCGGACAGTCCCAAGACGGGTATCGGTATGTTCGACAGCATCGTGCCGATGCCTGGAAGGTCGGCCGTGCTCACCTCTGCGACATCGTAAGGCTCCACCTCGGGCATCACAAGGTCGAGTCTCCATTTCGAGGCGACACAATGCACCTCGACGAACCTGCGCAGGATATGCATCAGTGGATCCACCGCAACGTCGACGGTCGCTTTCTTGAGGACCAGCGTGCCGTTCGCGAGAATGTCATAGCTCCCGTCGGTCAGGCGGGCCACTCTCACCCCGAAGGATATCCCTGGTCCGAATCTCTGAGTCGAGACCGTCAGCCGCAGAAGGTCCTTCCCGTGACGGTACAAGAGGTCGGGAAGATCTGTCTGAATCACTATCAGGAACCCATGGAGTGAGATTCTAATCTCGACTCTGCCGTATATGTCGATGAACGCCTTCACCGCCTTGCCGAGAGCGGAATCCGCGATCTTCTGTACAAACTCCTGCAGATTCTCCACTAGCGTCTGGAGGACCGAGGCCGCAGCTTTGACTACGCGAGTGGCGTAGCTGCTCATGACCTCGAAGACCCGATCGAGGAACCTGAACAACTTCTCGAAGCAATGCTTGACCCAGCCAACGATCGGTTCGAGCTTTTCCCAGAGCATGTCGCAGAACCGCTTCGCCGCGGCGAGCATGTCCCCGACCGCAGTGTTGGAGGGGTTGTACTCGACCCCCTGCAATGACCATCCAGAGTGAAGCACGATGGGGACGGAGAACTCGATCCTAACCTTCGCCCGGGAACATGTGCTGCCATCCGACACGAGCGACTGGATTGCCGAGTTATTCGAGGCGACCCCGATTTCGATGAGGCCGACCACGGACACGGTCCACTGCGAGGTAAACGGCGTCGAGCTGATGTTGGTCAGAGATGTGAGGTGCAGGTTAGGGTACTCGCCCTCAGACCGGTCGAACTGCCATGGTCGCTGGACCATGATGAGCATGTCGTCGACAGGAAACAACTCGTCGAGCGAGTCCAGGCCGATGGAAGGATCATAGGGAACGGGCTGATACCCAGGGAAAGGGCCGAGGACATCGACCGAGAGTGATTCACGCTGCACGGTCCCCCTCGCAAGTGCCGCATCTCGGTCGCCGTCCCAGAACTCGAACGGATGGACAAGGTCGAGAAAGATCGAATCAGCGAACCCTGAGAATTCCCTCTGTCCGAGTATGCCGCGCACGAACGCGGTCAGCTGTTGCTCGATGGCTGCCTCCAACCCTGGGAACTCATCGGCACCGAACAACAGGAAGTTGGCTATCGTGTCCGCAACTCCGCCCATGAAGCCTCCATCTGACTTCGAGATGGAGATGTTCACGAGGAAGGCAAGCGTGTTCAGGTGCTGGCGCATGATCTGTCTCAGCGCCGATGACGAGGAGGCGCCAAGGCCCCAGGCCGAGTCGGCCTCCAGATCCGCCCGAACAATCTCTCTCAGTTGCTGCTCCACCGGAACAACGAGATTGGGAATGTATGCGTATCTTGCAGTGGACAATGCCGACAGGACCAGATTGTCATACATCGCCTGCTGCATAGGTCCGATATCTATCAGGTCCAGCCCCCTGGACGATACGAATTGCTGGAAGCGTCGAGCTAGCTCGTACTCTGCGTTGAACATCGGCATCTCTCTGCTCGCGAGAGATGCTCGATCGAGATCCAAGCCCACATCGACCTGGCCAGAGCTTGAAGCCAGCGACTGGAAGATATCCTTGCCATCGGTCGGGTCTGGTATCATCTCAGCGATCTCGACCGTGGATGCCGAGGCGATGTCGAACGCCAGCCGCAGCACGCTGTCCGTGACGAGCCCCCTGAATGAGGTCTGGCATTCTTTGAAATCAGCGTGGAAATCCCTCCACAGCTCTGAGGAGAGAAGGTCGTACTCCGGCACATCCAAGCAGACAGTGGCGTTCCCGATCCATATCGGGTACAGGTCCCCGATTGAGTCCTCGACAAAATACTGTCTCTCAGGGATCCATATGGAGAAATCCGTGTCATCGGACATGACCAGAGTACACTCAACTGGGTCTGCGCCGGTTGCTGCGATCGTCTTCTCCACCCAGGACTCGACCGCCATCTTGGCCTTGTCATCCCCAGTCAGATAAGACACGAACGAATCCAACGAATCACTGACTCCATCCAACACCCCCTTGGCAGTATCGAGAGCACCCAACCACCCCATGTAGTCCATGATCTTCAAGACGAGCTGGTCGTGAATCCCGAACACCGCTTGGGCGATGATCATCTCTGGGTCTAGGATTGGTTTGGTCTTGCCCAGGAACCAGAGAAAGAGCTCCGCGGGATCGAGGTATCGTCCCTTCGAGCCGAGCAAAGCGGACATGCCGGGCTCACCGGTCCCCATGATAGCTGAGACCTGTGACGCGAAATCAACGTCAACCGCCCGGAACAAGCGCGCCTGCTCCAGCAAGAGTGCGACTAGCACCGCACGGTACACATCCTGCTCAGTGACGATCATGGACGTGTTGTGCCCATCAGAATAAATCGGCTGGCCGTAGCCTTCAATGATCCTCAGCTCGCCAAGGGTGCTGAGCATGTATCCCACCAACTTCCCCAGGTCCGAGAACTCCCCCTGCGAAGCGGATTCGAACAGCCTGAGCTTAGATTCGAGCAACGGAAGAGCAGAGACCACGGGCCGAAGGAATGAGCTCTCCCTCGAAAGGGAAATCTCGTCGCGGGAGACGTTCACCGTAAAATTGCCGATAGCTAGATAGTAGGGATTGGTCGTTCTCTCGCCGAGTGTCTCGGAGGAGGCAGAGGAGGGTCTGCTGTACGCCACTTTCTGTCCATCCATTTCGAGTTCGGACTGTTTGGTCTCGTCCGACATGACCAGATCCATCGTCTTCATCTCAACGAAGAACAAACCCCCGGACCAATTCGATACGCCGATCGCGAATCCGCTTCTCGTACGAGGGAACGCGCCTGCGATGTAGTCCATAATACTCGCTGAGAACGCCTCGGAAATGCGGCTCTCGTTCACCGGGAAATCCTCCCATTCAGAAACAACATGTTGCGCTCTTGAGGCGCCGACCAGCTCAAGCTCGTTCACGACTTCGACGAGCGATTGCTCCATCGAGTCCAGGAGCCTCTCTCGCTTCATTCTGTTGTTCTCATCTATCTCCCTCTTCGCGAGAACAGTGCCTGTGGTTGCCGAGGCTATGAGGAGAACAATCGCGATCACGGCGAAGGATACCTGCCCTCCCCTGTCCTTTCCGTTAAGCCTGGTTCTCAAGACGGAGAGCCTTTCGAGTGTTGCTGAGCCAGCCATAGCCATCCCGGAGCAGGCACGAGAAACGGCCGGGTAAAGGGCGACATTACCTGCACACTACATCCCCCAGTTTAGCAGGCACATGAGCGTCTCTCCTCACGATTAAATATGGATGAAGTGATACAAGTAGCCGGATGGGATGCGATCTACTGAAGACATACTGCTGCTGATTTTCGTAGTCTTTCTAGTGGCCAAGCTGGCCGGCGAGCTGATGGAGAGGCTCAGGCTTCCTGGGGTGACCGGCGAAGTCATTGCCGGCATCGTTCTCGGGCCGACCATCATTGGGCTGGTGACCTCAGAAGACACCTTTTTCGACGTTCTCGCCCAGCTCGGTGCGACATTCCTGCTCTTCTCCGTCGGAATGGAGACGAAGCTATCAGAGCTCAAGAAAGTGCGCCTGGTTGCGACATCGGTCGCTGTGCTGGGAGTCATCGTCCCGTTCATCATGGGATACTACGTATCGGTGCTTCTGTTCGCATCTTCGATCGAAGCCATGTTCATCGGGGCAGCACTGGTCGCGACCAGCGTAGGCATCACAGCGAGAATACTCGAGGACCTCGGGATGATAAACTCACTCGAGGCCAAGATCATCCTTGGCGCGGCGGTCGTGGACGATATCCTCGGCATGATCGTCCTCACTCTGGTCAGCGGGTTTTCCCAAGGGGATGTGTCAGTCTTGAATATCGTCATCGTCATCGGGGAGGCAGTCTGCTTCGTCGCGATAGTGACGATCCTGGGCTCGCGCATCGTGCGGTACGCATCAGGGAAGCGGGAGGTGAAGCTCGACAGGACCACAAACGGCGCATATGCTGTTCACTACAGAACCAGGGCCTTCAAGAGGGACAGCTGGTTCGACAAGCTTCGGCAGAAGCAAGCACCTTTTGTGATCATACTCATAGTCATCTTCGGGCTCTCAGCGCTCGCCTCGTTCGTGGGCTTGGCAGCAATCATAGGCGCGTTCTTCGCGGGGCTGATCTTCTCGGACACGAAAGACACCTACGAGCTCGAGCAGAAATTCGAACCCTTGACTATCCTCCTGGTGCCGTTCTTCTTCGTGGTCATGGGGGCCAAGGTGGACCTCAGAAGTGTCACGGATGTAATCCCGATGGCCATAGTCATCACGGTGATTGCGATTCTGGGGAAGCTCATAGGCTGTTCGCTAGGGGCAATAACGAAGGGCGAGAAGACCGCGCTCATCGTCGGCGCGGGGATGATCCCGAGAGGGGAAGTTGGGATCGTCGTCGCGATGATTGGGTTGAGCACGAACACCATCACACCGAACGTGTATTCGGTGATAGTCCTCGTATCGATTGTAACGACCCTCTACGCTCCCTTCCTTCTGAGGACCGTGATCAGGGCGGAGACAGGGCGCAGGAAGCGAAGAGACTAAGCTACTCCGGACTCTGGATCATGATCGTGAGGAAATCCTCGAGATGCTTCGAGAGGGCCTCGTTGTCCGTGTAGCCACACGCTGAGAAATCCGGGGCGGCGATAAGGGCTGTCTTGCCGTCGCTGATAGCGTCGGTCGCAATCAATCCTTTTCTCCGGATCACCTTGACCTTCGCTGGTGCCTTCACGAACGGGCTCGTTATCACGGTCACGCGAACTCCCCTCGCAACCGCGTTCGAGAAGGCCCTGCTAAGCTGGCCACGTATCTGAAGGAGCGACGGCGAGGACATCACGAAACTGTTCTCGGACCTGTCGAGCATCTCTCTCAACTTCTCGAGGACGCGGTCCTTTCCGATGATCGTGTACACTAGCTGCGGCACGCCTCTCTCGGACAAGAGATCCTTGAGGCGGGCAACCTTCCCAAAGGATTCCTCGACCTCACCAACGAACTTTCTTGACAGCTCTTCGGGATCCGTGGGCAAGAAGGATTTGGGCCTTCCCTGCTTGGGGGACACGAAGCCCTTCGCCTCGAGGCTTCCCATGACCTTGTAGGCAGAAGTGCGCGGAATTTGTGAAATCTCAGCTACAAAATTAGCGGAACCCGAGCCAAGAGCGACGAGAGCGATATATGCGCGAGACTCGTATTCGGACAGGCCGAGCTGAGAGAGGGTTCCAGATATCTTGGCTAGATCCGAAGTAATCTGATCGAGGTCTCCGCCTAGGTCTGATATGACCTTCTTTAGGTCCATGTGTAGCCGTATAAGCTACAAAACATTTAAATGATTCCCAGGGATTTCCGATTCGGGATGCGAGGACATGTTGACCAGAGAATGCTCCATTCCGGCAGGATTGCCGAAGAAGACGGACAGCTTGTGCCCTGAGTGTCTTGCCATCATACCGGCCACGATTCGCGATGTCGATGGCAAGGTGGTCATGGAGAAGACCTGCCCTAAGCATGGCGATTTCAAGGATGTGGTCTGGTCCGATGCCGAGATGTACAGACGCGTCGAGAAATGGGCTAAGGACGGAGTCGGAGTCGTCAACCCTGCAATCAAAGACGCGAAGACATGTCCGTTCGAATGCGGATTGTGCGACCTGCATCTGAGCCACACTGGTTTGGCTAATGTCGACCTCACGAACAGATGCAACCTCAAGTGCCCGATTTGCTTCGCGAATGCGAACCAGGCAGGATATGTCTTCGAACCCGACTACGACACTGTCGTCAAGATGTTGAAGGTCCTCAGGGCGCAGAAACCGGTGCCGACACCCGCGGTCCAGTTCTCCGGCGGGGAGCCCACGGTCCATCCGAGGTTCCTCGACATCATAAAGGCTGCCCACGACCTCGGCTTCGCCCAGGTCCAGGCTGCCTCGAACGGAATCGAGTTCGCTAAGAGCATCGATTTCTGCCAAAAGGCCAGCGATAACGGGCTGAACACGATCTATCTTCAATTCGATGGACTCAGGTCCGAGATATACAAGCGGGCGAGAGGCGTGGATCTTCTCGATGTGAAGCAGAAGGTCGTCGACAACATCAGGAAGGTGGCGCATCACCCGTCCATCGTCCTCGTGCCGACCATCGTGAAGGGCTTGAACGATGACCAGGTCTGGCCAATCCTGCACTACGCGTTGGAGAACATGGACGTCATCAGGGGAGTAAACTTCCAGCCTGTTGCATTCACTGGAAGGATCACGAACGAGGAGCTGGAGAAGGGGCGCTACACACTCCCTGATCTCGCGAAAGACATAGAGAGACAGTCCGGAGGCAAGATCAAGACGACAGACTGGTTCCCCGTGCCAACAGTAGCTGCAATCTCGGAGCTGTGGGTTGCACTGTACGGCGACCCAAAGGTCACGCTCACGACACACGTGCACTGCGGGATTGCCACCTACATGTTCGTCAAAGATGCGGACAATGTAATCCCTGTCACCAGGTTCGTCGATGTCGACAACCTGTTCGCCGAGCTCTACGAGCTGGCGAAGAAAACCGAAGGGAAGAAGATCAAGGCCTTCTCCAAGGTGAAGGCTTACAACCTCCTGAAGAAGTACCTAAAGGAGGACGAGCTCCCCGAGGGAATGAGCGCCATCGACTTCCTGAAGTCGCTGAAGGGCGTTCTCTCGGAATCGACGAAGACAGAGCTCGCGAAGTTCAGCTGGAGGATGATGTATGTCGGCGCGATGCACTTCATGGATTCCTACAACTACGACATCGAGCGGGTCAAGAGATGCATGATCCACTACACGACCCCGGATGGCAAGATCATCCCGTTCTGCGCATACAACTCAGGTCCGGTGTACAGGACCGAGGTAGAGAAGAAGTTCTCCGTGCCCATTGCAGAATGGCGGAAGAAGCACGGGGAGCAGTACACGTGAGTTGATTCTCATGGCTGGAGATCTGGACGAGTTCGAAATAGACATCACGAAATGCATGCGCTGTGGCGCGTGCGTTGGTTCGTGTCCCGTGAACGCGATATTCCTGAACGAGGTAGTTCTGGAGTTCAACGACGACTGCACGATGTGCAAGCGGTGCATCAAGGTCTGCCCCGTCGGAGCGATCGAGCTGGCTGGAGGGAACTAGATGCCCTCGGAGTACGACGTGGTCGTGGTCGGTGCAGGTCCTGCAGGTTCTATGACCGCCAAGTACGCGGCCAAGAACGGCTCACGCGTGCTGATGATAGAGAAACGCCCGGAGATAGGCGCGCCTGTCAGATGCGGCGAGGGCATATCGAGGAGCTGGCTCGACTCTGTGGGGATCAAGCTGGACAGCAAGAGCGTCGCCCGAGAGGTCAAGGGAGCCAAGATCGTCGCTCCCAACGGCGCAGCCTTCTACCTGTCGGAGAAGATGGCAGGGAACGAGGTGGGCATCGTCCTGGAGAGGATATTCTTCGACAAGCTCCTGGCCCATGACGCCGTGAAGGCAGGAGCCGACCTCATGCTGAAAACATCAGCTACGGGGATCATGAGAAGCGGGAGCAAGGTTACCGGCGTCAAGATCAAATCCTTCGGAGAGACCAAGGACATCAAGTGCGGGTGCGTAGTCGGCGCGGACGGCTTCGAGTCCCAGGTCGGCAGGTGGGCCGGCCTGAACACGAGCCTCACGCCAAGGGACATCACGAGCTGCTTCCAATACAGGCTGACTAACATCAACCACGAACCTGACTACTGCGAGTTCGTTGTCGGCAGTAGGGCACCCGGAGGATACATCTGGATATTCCCCAAGAACGAGGACACCGCAAATGTGGGGATCGGCATGCAGCTCTCGAAGCTGAAAGAACCAGCGGACGTCAAGAAGCATCTCGACAAGTTCATCCAAGGGGACCCGCGGCTCAAGAAGGGCAAGCCGCTCGAACTGGTCAGCGGCGCGGTCTCCATCTGCGCCCCCATGGACAAGACAGTGATGGACGGCTTGCTCCTCGTCGGGGACGCCGCGAGGATGATCGACCCCATCACAGGCGGAGGGATTTCGAACAGCTGCAAGGCGGGCAAGGTCGCGGGCGAGGTCCTCGCCAGAGCGACAAAGGCCAGTGACTTCAGCGGAAAGTTCCTCCAGAGCTACGAGAGGGGCTGGAGGGACTTGCTGGAGAACCACCTCTACAGGAACTGGATGGCCAAGGAGAAGCTCGTGACACTCAGCGACGACACCTTCAACAAGGTCATTGCGACGCTCAACGAGGTCGGTGTCGAGAAGATGTCGACATATGCCATCCTGAAGGCAGTCGAGAAGAAGCACCCTGACCTGGTGAAGGAGTTCCAGGAATTCCTCTGAATGTCTCCGGCAGAATCAATTATGCTGTAGCCTCTCCCGGTCACCTAGGGTGTTGGACTCCTTGTCTTTCCTGCACGGTTTGACCACAGACAGGAGGAGGCTTCTGGCCTCGGTCATCGTCGTGCTGGCAGTTGCGGCCTTCGTCAGGTTCTACAACATACAGTGGAGCTTCTCAAACAACGGTATCGACGAGGGCGTAATGCTCGAACGCTCGTTGATGGTCTCGCGAGGCTATGCTCTGTACACTGAGTTGCCATGTGACCAGGCCCCGCTCGCTTTCTATCTCGGAGCGCAATTCGGGGGGGACCCGATCATCCTCAGGTCGCTGGATGCGACACTGTCAGTTCTCGCCATCGCAGCTTGTATGGAGGCTGCTAGGAGGATCAAGGGCAACGTGGCGATGCTCGCGACAGGCATCCTGCTCACAGTGGACTTCGCTTTCCTGCGAGAATCGAGGCTCTTCTCCCTAGACGGGATGTCCAGCTTCTTCCTCGCATACTCAGTGCTATTATTCGTCTTGTATGTTCAGAAGCACAGCAGGCTCGCGCTGGCAGGATCAGGACTCATGGTTGGAATGTCGGCCACCTCCAAGCTGTTCGGGGTCCTGGGTCTGCTTGGAATGATCGTGTTCATACTGTTGGAGATGCGGAGGGCGAAGTCGACCAAGGGCGCGAGCATCCTCGATTTGCTCTTGGTGACCATCGTAGCCGCAGTTCCGATGACGATGTTCCTGATGGCCCTCGGACCTTCTGACATGCTGCAAGGGATGGTCTTCGACCAAGGACACCGATCGTTCGACCCGTTCCTGAAGCTCTCGATCCCCCTCTACTTCGGGCTGAACCTCGCATACGCGCTCCCTCTGATACGCGTGCGCTCGCTGTGGAAGGCCGGTCCCGAGCACCGGTTTCTCATGACCATCTCTCTGACCATCCTGGCTTTCATGGTGTTCGAGCCCTTGGTGTTTTTTCATCACATGGTCCTCTTGAGCCCGACGCTCGCCATCCTCGCCGGGGTTGTCATCGGAGTTGAGGCTGAACGGAGAAAAGGAGAAATCACCTCTGGTTTGGACGCTGATATACGCAAAAAGAGCGTAAGCATGAATCATGCCATCGAGGCGGTTTTCCTCGCGGGTTTGCTTGTCTCGGCGGGTCTAGCCGCATACGGCCTAGCCCTTCAAGGGGAGACGTGGCAGAGCAGGTACGCAGAGAGAATGAACGAGATAACTGGAACGGATGACTGGGTCATTTCCGGAGATCCTCTCGTGGCCGCATACGCTGGACGAGCCGTCCCACCGGATATGGTCAACCTCGCATTCCGGATTCACCCTGACTTCACGATTGAAGATGTGGAGTCCGCGATTGTCAACTACAATGTGTCGGTAGTTGTCGTCAGCTACCGCCTGAACGACTACTGGGACCTTTTGGAGTTCCTTGGGGACCACAACTACAGTCTGGCGACCGAGAACTGGATAGGACAATGGGAAAGGTCGGTGTTGGACATTCCCGCCGATCCATACGGACCTCTCTGGTTCTTTGTCAGGAACGACATCGTGAACAGATACGATATCCCGACGACAGACTGGCAGCTCTGGGTCACTTCTGGTTCTTGACATCTGCTTGGAATGTCCATATCGAGTTCGCGGCGAAGTTGAACAAGCTCACGAGGAATATCGCGATCGCCTGAGAGACGATAATGTAGAAGCTCACCTTGTCCTCAGGAAGCCCCAGCCAGGGTATGAACTCCTCTTTCAAGAATTTCAGCAAGATGAGGTTAAGCATCAGGCCATCTGCGCTCACTAGGAGGAACTGCGGGTACTGGATATGCAGTTTCTCCTTGGACCTGAAGGTCCACCACCTGTTCCAGATGAAGTTGTTCGTGTCCGCGATCACGAATGCTGCCACCGCTGCCCAGAGGTAGTATACGTTGAACGCCTCGACCAGGGTCCAAAGAACGGCCAGATTGATCAGCGCCCCAATTCCGCCGATCATCGCGAACTTCAGGTACTTGGCGAGCCAGAACCGCCTGTGTTCGTAGAGCCTCGAGACATGGTCTATGTACCGAAGCATCTCGGTCCCGCCGAGCTTGCTCTTGCCCGCCTTCCTGTTGGCGAAATGTATCGGGACCTCAACGACCTTGGCGACGTTTCCCTTGACAATGATCTCCAGGGCGATCTTGTAGCCTACGGGGTCGAGGTTGACACCCTGGATGACTGAGCGCTTAAGGGCGAAGAACCCGGACATAGGGTCCTTCACCTTAGTCACCGGCCTGGCCAGGAGTGTCGCTCCCTTGGAGATCATCCTGCGGTGGAATGGCCAGTTCTCGACGCTCCCGCCCCTTATGTACCTGCTCCCGAGGGTGAACTCGGCCTCTCCCGATTCTATCCTGGAGACCATCTCTGGGATCTTCTCGGGCGGATGGCTCAGGTCCGCATCCATGACGACCAGGATATCGCCGGATGCGGCCGCGAATCCATCGATGACAGCGGATGACAAGCCGAGCTTCCCCGCGCGATGGAGCACCTTCATCTTGTGTGACTTGGCGAGCTCCTCCGCGTACTTGCCAGTGCCATCGGGGCTGTTGTCGTCCACGATGACAATCTCTGCCTCCACATTGGCAGCGGAGCACGACGCGAGAATCCTCTTGACAAGCTCGTCGAGGTTGTCCTTCTCGTTGTATGTCGGCACTATGACTGAGATCGTTCCGGTTTCCCCCTCAATCCCACGCGCCTTCTGTAGATCACGGACGCTATCAAGCTGATCAAGAGCACTAGGAGCGCGGCTCCCCCGGCGATCCAAGGGGCCACTTCATCCCGGAACTCGTCCATGAGCTGCCAGGAGATTAAGACCCACGCGGATGACCTCGCCATCGCGCCCGTGACCAAATAGAGGACGCACTTCTTCAGGTTCCAGTTGCTGACGGCGATGAACGCGCCCGTATATGGTACGATTGGAGCAACCCTGTTCAGCAGGAGCAACCGCTCGTCGTTGATTATGATGAAATCGAGATACCGCTTCATCTGTTTCTTGATCCAGCGAGGTATCCTCGCAATCTTGACCAGAGAGTAGAGCGTGAAGTTGCCAACGAGGCTGGCGGAGGTCGATACGATTACCACGCTGAATCCCCACCAGAAAGAGTCCGGGTTTGTCGAGTAGATCCATATCATCCAGAACTCTGGAAGCGTGGGGAAGCCGATTCCGTCAATCATGATTATGAGTGTGAGAGCCAACAGCATCCCAACAGGGCCCCAGCTTGAGAATGTGGAGATTATCGCCTCTCCGACGTCAATCAGGCTCACCATCAGATCGGCCCTCCAGAGGCGAGCGCTTCGTACAACCCCTTCAGCATCGCGGCGGTTCGCTTGATGTCGTGCTCAGCAGCCAGCTCCCTTGCTCCGTCGACCATCCGAGAGCGCGCTTGAGGGTTGTCGAGAATCCCGGAGATTTTCTCAACGAAGTCCTGGTCCGTCTTCGCCTTCAGGCAATGCTTTCCATCGACAACCCACTCCTCGTAGACCGGGATGTCCCTGATCACGAGGGGACAGTCGCAGCTCGCCGCTTCGAGCATGACGTTCCCGTAGCTCTCTGCTTTCGTGGGAAACACGAAGACATCGGCGGCCGAGTACACGCCGACTATCTCCTCGAACGGTATGTGTCCGGGGAACATGACTTTCCCAGGATGTGTCTGGTCGAGGGCGTCCTTGAGCAGCGGCTCGGAGGCGCCGACCCAGACGAACTTGACATCCTTCTGGTCCGCGAATCGTTGGGATATGTTCACGAACGTGTCAACGCCCTTCCTCGGGATCCTCAGGCCGACGCTCAGAACTAGCTTGTCTGAAGGAGACACTCCAATGCGCTCCCTGAACTTCAATCCCAAAGCCTCGTTCCTCGAGAAGACCTCCCTGTTGATCCCGTTGGGAATCACCTTGAACGGCCCTCGAACGCCGTCCCTGGCAAGTGACTTGGCCACATACGGAGTCGCTCCCACTACGACATCGCCGAGGTTGTAGAAACCCACCGAGTACGCCCGGACCAGGGGGTACATCAGAGAACCTCCGATGAAACCACCTTTCACGAGTTCAGGGAGATGTCTCCCGTGAACGACCAGCGGCTTCTTCGCCTTCTTGCGCCTCAGGGCCCACATGAACGAATCCGGAAGTGGGCTGTGGACGTGAAGGACATCGTAAGTCTCCTTGGGCTTGTTGAGATAGACACGGACGCCCGCCTTCTCCAGTTCCTTGACCACCATAGGAACGTTCGTACCCATGCCCCCGGGATTCTTGTACGGGATGAAGGTCCGGTATCTCTCGAGTTCCGTAAGCATGCACACCGAAACCATTGACTAACACGCCCTGAGCATAAGCGACCGGTCAAACAAGAGGCAATACGCCTCTCGCGACCATACGAATCCGCGCATATATAGCTAACCCAAATGCCGTCTGCTGAATTCATATGCCAGACCAGGCTGGCGGCAAGGCGCAAAGACAGTCCTCCGCTTGCCATCGAGCCTCTGAGAATCTGAATTCAATTCCTGCTCCAGACTATCCTTCCGTCCTTGACGACCGTCGAGCAGAGATTGGTCCCAAACCTGTATGGTACGTGTTCGTGAGATGGGATGTCAAGGACTATCAGGTCACCCCTCTTGCCTCGTTCGATCGAGCCCACTTTCTTCTCGAGACCGAGCGCTGCGGCGGAGTTCATCGTGGCGGCCGTGATCGCTTCTTCTGGAGACATACGCATCTTGAAACACGCCAGGCTGATCGTGAACTGCATCGACTCGTTCCAGCAGTTCGGATTGAAGTCTGTACCGAGAGCCACAGGGACGCCGACATCAATCAGTCTCCGGCCGTCGGCGTAGTCGCCCGACATGGAAGCATAGGGAGTTGCTGGAAGCAGCACGCCCACGACGTCCCTGCTCGCCATGGCGACCATGCCGTCATCGGACGGATGGGCCAGATGGTCAGCCGATGTGACTCTGAGCTCAGCCGCGAGTTCCGCGCCTCCCGTGCGTTGAATCTCATCCGCATGCAGTTTCAGCCTCATGCCAAGTGATCCAGCTGCGAGGAGTACCTTCCTGGATTGATCCACTGAGAAGACTCCTTTCTCGCAGAACACGTCGCAGAACTCCGCGAGGTGTCTTTTCGATACCTCTGGAAGGACAGTGCGAACGATGAAATCCACATAGTCATCGGACCTGTCAGCGAATTCGGGCGGTACGGCATGCGCTCCGAGGTAAGTTGGAACGAGCGTCACAGGTGACTCACGAGAGAGTCTCCGTACCGTTTCCAGCATCCTCAGCTCGACCTCCTTGTCGAGGCCATAACCGGATTTCGCCTCAACCGTCGTAGATCCGTGTGAGAGCATTGATTTGAGTCTTCTTGCCGCTTGCGCGTGCAGCCTGTCAGCGCTCTCCGCCCTCGTATCCCTCACAGTCCTGAATATGCCCCCGCCTTCCCTCATGATCTCCATGTAGCTCTTGCCCTTGGCCTTGAGACCGATCTCGAACTCACGAGATCCGGCGAAAACAAGGTGTGTATGAGGATCAACGAATCCAGGCATGACGACCATTCCAGAGGCGTCGATCCTGACCGTTCCTCTGGTGTCATGTTCCTTCAGAACAGAGGATGTCTTACCGACATCGACAATGACGCCGTCCTGAATCGCGACGGCGCCATCCTTGACGGAGGACAGTTCGGACATCTCGGACTTCGTCCTCGCTCGCTTGGGCCCCTTGAGGGTCACGAGCTCGGCGGCGTGGAGAACCAGCATTCTCTCGGACATGATGTTAGCTCGCTGTAATCCCCATCCGTGACTATAAACAAATCGTGATGGATTATTGGCTCCGTTTTCCAAGAAGCTCGTTCACAACGTACTGCATCGTGTCCTGCGGGTTCAACATCGATCTGAAATATCGGTAGTCCGAGGCTTCCAGCTCTCCCAGAACATAGGCGGCTGCCCCGTAAACGACAGCGCCGACAACAGCCAGGAGGATGAGCGCCGGAAAGTCGATGGTGCGCAGGAACATCCAGTTCACGACATACATGACGCCAACCATGACCAGCGCGGCGATGATGTGCTTGAACGAGCCCGAGTTGGGAAGGATCTTGGCGGTCCTCCAAGCCATGTACCTCAGCACGAAGAAGTAGTAGACCGAAGTGACGAGAAGTGCGACCGCAGCCCCCAAACCCTTCATCCCGAGGCTGTCCATCCCGAACCAAGTGTCGGGGACCAGGATGAGTATGAGTGCTAGCTGGAGGGCGAGTCCGCCGAGGCCGATGTAGAACAGAGTCGAGTGTTTCCCTACGCCGACAATTGCGCTCCGCAGCGGAAGCACGAGCGCGAAGACGGTGCTCCCGATCACGAGCAGATCCATTGTGCGGACATTGTCCGCGAATTCCGGGGTGAGGAAAATCGACAAAATCTGCGAACCCCACATGAGATAGAAAGCGGCAGTGGGGATCACAACCAAGGACACATACCTCTCCGCCCGATTGACGACCTCCCAGCTGGCCGCCACATCCTTCCGCATGAAGTAGGTCGTCACCGACGGAAGGATCAGGGTGGCCACGGATAGCGAGAACACGCTCACGAATATGGCCATCTTCTGAACGCCGAAGTACAAACCCAGTTCGTACTCCCCCGAGAAGTATCCGACCAAGAGTTTGTCGATGAATAGGTCCAATATGATTATCATGGAGACCACAAACACCGGCGCAAGCGAATGGATGTAGGCGTTCAGAATCCTGCGATCCGGGGTGCTGACCCTGTATTTTCCGAGAAGGACAGACGCGAGCAGTGTGGCAGCGATTATTCCTCCGGCATAAGCAGAGGCGAGGAACGCTGGACCTTCAGGGTCGCTCCCGAGAGCAGAGGTCGCGACGAATATGATGAACGAGACCCTAACGATTATCTCGATGATCGCCGGCACATGGACTTTCGCGACAGCACCGACGCCGTCAAATGAGTGGGTCGCGATCTGGCTTATCCCAAGGAGGACGTAGTATATCAGGAAGACATACATCGTGTCCGCGAGCGCGTACGTCTCGGCCACTGAGCCTCCAAGAACATCCCTCCTCCAGAGTTCTATCAACAACACTGTGGCGACGGAGAAAATGACCAGAAGCACGGCCTTGATCACGGCGTACGCACCGATGCATTTCCCGATGTCCTCGCCTTTCCTAATGAACATCGAGTGGACCGAGCCAATGCCGAAATCCGCCATGAAGCTCAGGACGCCTACGAACGCGAGAGCGAACGCAAGGGTCCCCAGGACCGTCGGGCCCATGTTCTGGGCGATGAAGATAAGCGCAGCCGTCCCGAGGATGGCTCCGAGAACACTGTTGAGAACCGAGATGGTCGCCTTGGGGCTCATCAGCCTGTGATTTCCGGCCGCTCCAGGAGCGCCCTCAGCGGGCATCGTCCCTTGAGCCGCTGGATTCGATATAAACCTGATGGTTAGGCCGGGTCAGAGCCTGGCTGCGAGTTCTTTCACGATGACGAGTCCGCGCTCGATGTTCTCTCTGGAGTTCGCGTAGGAGAACCTGAGGTGCCCTTCTCCGAGAGTCCCGAACGCGCTTCCGGGAGCGCATATGACGCCGTTCCCTAGTATCTTGAGCGCGAACTTCTCAGAGCTCATCTTTTGAGCGTACTTGGGGAACAGGTAGAACGCGCCGGATACGGGCGGGACAGTGAACGACGGGATCTGGGAGAGCATCTTCATAGCAATCTCCCGCCTCTTCCTGAACTCCATCAAGACCTCTTCCTGGAACCTGTCCTCCACCTTCAGGCCCTCGATTACTGCGTACTGAGTCGCCGTGGGAGGACAAGCGAGAGTATAATATTGGACCTTCGCTAGCTGCTGGACGATCTCCTTTGAAGTGGCGACGTACCCTATCCTCCAGCCGGTGGCAGCAAGGGATTTCGAAAAGGAGTTCACGATTATCGTGTTGTTGTGGAACCTAGCGAAGGACCAGTGGCTCCCCTCGTACACGTAGTTATGATATACTTCGTCCGAGAGAATGTACATGCCCGCGTCAGCGGCGACATCGCACAGAGCCTTCACGGTCTCCTTCGGGAAGACTGTCCCCGTCGGATTTGATGGGCTGTTCACTATCAGCGCTTTCGTCCGTGGTGTGATCAGGCTCTTGATCTCCTCGATGTCCGGTAGGAAGCCATTCTCCAATCTGAGAGAGTACTCGACAGGTTTTGCGCCCGCCAACGACACGTCTGGACCGTATATGATGAAGCCTGGGTTGGGTACCAGCGCCTCATCGGTCTCGCCGAGGATCGTCTCACACGCAATCCGCATTCCCTCTGTCGCACCAGCAGTGACGATGATGTTGTGGAAGTCCACATCCTTCCTGTAGCGTTGCAGACTGTCGGCTATGGCAACCCTCAACGGCATTATGCCGGCGCTCGGGCCGTATTTGTTGTATCCCCTGTCGAGGGCGTCCTTGAATGCAGTGATCATCTCGGCAGGAGGCTGTATGTCGGGCTCTCCCAGGCCCAGGTTGATCGAACCAGGCGGAGCTGCTTCGAAAAGCTTCCTGATACCCGAGACCCTCAGCGATTCGACCCGTTTCGGGAACATCTGTCACCAGGACGTACAGTTTCGTACATTAATCGTTCGCAGATACCCGGATGACATGGTGGGGATTACCGAGGGACAGTCTTCCTAGTCATGATCCTCTCGAATGTGTCCATGACGAGATACACGCTTGCCGGGAGGACCATCGCCGCGACTCCCGCAGGAATGAACGTCCACCAGCTGCCCATCACTGCGCTGCGTTCGAAAGCCATCTCGAGCATACCGCCCCAACTGATTGGAGATGGACCCATTAGTCCGAGAAACTGCAAACTCAATAAAGAAAAGAACCCGATAACCGTCGTGAACTTGGCAGTGTGGAGCACTTCAATCCACATCCTGTCGCCGAACATGTTCTTCTTCCGCCATTGGACAGTCATGTCCTCAGTCATGCTCTCACCGCCTATGGGCGTTCTACCCAGCCCGCTGACACGTGCTCTGAAGTAGATTATCGGGAACGCGAACGAGAACGAGACAATGGCGAAGGACAAACGCACTAGAGATCCACCATATCCTGATGTCACTAGAACTAGAGTCCCGATGACCACAAGTGGCATCGCAATCAGAGACTCCGCAACGGCGAGACCGCCGAACTCCATAAGCCCGGCAAACAAGTCTCTCTGACCAGCAAGCGCAGAAGCGAAGATCCACACGACGAGTCCCGCAAGCAGCGATATTCCCGCGACCAACATGACGGTATAGACTCCGTCACGTGCACCGTAGACCAGCATGCTGTAGATATCCCGGCCAATGTAATCAGTCCCGAGAGGATGGAGAAGACCACTGTAAGGTGACTCTCTCAATGACGGAGGAAGCGGGTTGCGCCACTCATCGTGTTCGGGCAATAGAAGCGGACTGCCAGGAAGCAGCGTCGGCTCGTATCTGTCATAGCGCATGGGGTCTGAGACAGTGGAAACCAGAGGAGCCACGGCAGCCATGACCAGGAACAGACACACCAGGATCAGAGCCAGAACGCCTGTCTTGCTCCCGGCGAAATCTCTTAGACAGGATTCTAGTCCTCCCCCTGGATTAGGAGTATCCGTCAGGGGGGTGGGAATCGTCTCACGAGGTCTCTCCGATGGACGGGAATTCGATCTCAGATTCTGTTCGACAAGAACCATGATGTCGAGAGTGTAGGCAGCAGTTGCGGTTATGACTCCCAGCATGAACGCACAGACCGTCAGAGTCGGGAAGTCATGGCTCCAGATTGACCTCCAGAACAGATTCCCGACGCCATGATAATCAAAGAGAATATCGATTACTACCACTGTGGTCATAACCCATGGTATGAAGAATTTCGCAGCAGCGATGGACGGAATTCTCGATGGAATTGCCCTCTTGTTGGGTCGACCAGTGGTGCTTGCGCCACCAACCGAATCCTTCGGTACACCCTTCCCTAGAAATGATGAACGCGTCAAGAGGGCGAATCCGCCAAATGATGCGATGACTCCGCACAGGATCGGGAGCACCGCATACTTGACAAGCGATGCGAGAGTACCTGAATCCTCAAGATAATGGCCCATTCCATTCCCGTAAAGTGGTAGTGGCCATTCCGCTCTGATGTTGACCCACTCCATCGTCAGCACGAGTGAAATCGCAGGAATGCAGAAGAAGATAGCCATCAGAGCCTGAAAGAATCGGTCGAGGAGAGTGCCAGTCCTTCGCCGGAATGGCAGCTCAATCAGGATACCAAGGGCTGCTGACAGAAGCGATATTGCGACCAACAGTATGTAAGTGAATGGCAGTGCGTCAATAACCATGTCATGACTGTTGACACCTGTCATCACCCCAATGCTGATGAAAAACTCCCCCGAGAACATCTTCCACATGTAGTTGACATATTGGGCAGGCAGTGATTCGTTCAGTTTGAGGTCCTCTATCACCACATGGCGAAGGTCGGAATTACCCGTCTCGGGAACAAGGGTTGACGCTGGATCTCCAGGCACGATGAACATGAGCACGAAAATCACGTTGGCCATGAGATACACTGCAATCAACAAAGACAGAGTCCGCTTGAGAAGGTAGGCTAACCCCTCATTCATCTCCCGTTCCCCCAGCTACGAAATGGAAGCGTAACCCAGCTATATATTCTGTTTTGTAGCGTCCCATATTGTGATCTTGATTCATAACAGGAACGATTATTGGGCCGTCCTATCACGGACACAAAGTCAGTGCCTCTGACCGAACCTGGACAGCTCCGCTATCTGGAATGCGAAACGGATTTAACTCAGGATTGAGTTCCGTTGGCGCTGAGACCATGGTAGGGGAGAATGTAATCGAGGTCACAGATCTGTCTAAACGCTATCCGCCGGACATTAAGGCTGTCGACGGCGTGACATTCTCAATCAGAGGCGGCCAGGTCTTCTCGATGCTTGGCCCGAACGGCGCGGGGAAGACCACGACCGTGGAGATACTGGAAGGACTGAGGAACCCCACTGCGGGAGAAGCGAAAATATTTGATGTCGATGTGACGAAGGATTACTCTGCGCTGAGAGACAGGGTCGGGATACTGCCCCAGAACTTCGAGCCCTTCGACGAGCTAAAACCATGGGAGGCATTGGAATACTGGGCAGGACTCTATGATCGGAAGATGTCCAGGAAGGACATCGACAGACTCCTGGAGCTAGTCAATCTGACAGAGAGAAAGAACTCGATCTCGAAGAAGCTCTCAGGTGGTGAGAAGAGGAAGCTCGGCTTCGCTTTGTCCCTCATAAACGAACCTGAGCTCTTGTTCTTGGATGAGCCGACGACCGGCCTCGACCCGAAGGCAAGAAGAGACATCTGGCACATGATCCAGGATATCAGGAAGAAGGGAACCACAGTCTTTCTGACAACCCACTACCTCGATGAGGCCGAGCGCCTGTCAGATGATGTCGCCATCATGCACAAGGGCAAGATCATCACCCGAGGCGGTCCTCAGGAACTCATCACGAAGTACGGAAAGATGAATGTGATAGTGCTTGTTGGAGCTGGAAGCGTCGCCCTCCAGGAGATCAGGAGGAGAGGAATAGACGCGACCGAGGAGGAAGGAGATGTTCTCGTCCCCGTGAAGGACCCGGCAGAGATGAGGGTCATATTCCAGAAGCTATCTGGAATCGAATTCAAGGTCCGGGACATGTACACGCGCAGGCAGACTCTTGAGGATGTGTTCCTTGAGCTCGTCGGCGCGAAGATGGAGGAGGGGGTGCTGAAGGAATGAGCCGCATCATTTCGGACATCAAGAGCTACGGGAAGATGTACATGCGGTCGAAGGTCGGCGCGTTCTTCACATTCGTCTTCCCGATCCTGCTGATCCTCATGTTCGGAGCGATCTACTCGACCGGCGGGGACCAGAAGGTTACCTTGCCCGTACAGAACCTCGACGACGGCCCTCACTCGAAGCTGTTCCTCAGCATCCTGAACAGCACGGGCGCTGTGAACATAGAGGAGATAGCTCCCACCGAGAACCTCACCGCGTACTTCAAGGACAATTCACTCACGATGGCACTCGTGATTCCGAGGGGCTTCTCGGACCAGGTGAACTACAGCATCAACACCAGCCTTTCACAGTCCGCCAATGTCATACTATACGGAGACCCGACTCAGACGACCGTTAGCATCGCCCAAGCGGTGATAGGCGCAACCGCAGTGGCGTTCAACGACGTATTGCTCAACTCAACAGAGATAGTGTACTCCGAAGTGCAACCGCCGCCCGCAACCGAGAGCTTCAAGTTCCTGGATTTCTTCCTGCCGGGGGTCATTGGGATCACCGTCATGACGAATTGCCTGTTCGCAATGACTTCGATATGCGCTGAGTACAGGCAGAGAGGGTTCTTCAAGCTCCTCGCCACGACGAGGCTCAAGAAACATGAATGGCTCATCTCGAAGTACCTGTGGTACTCGCTGATACTGTTGGCGTCCCTGCTCACCACCGTCGCGGTCGCGAAGTTGGCATTCAAGATCGAAGCCAACCTGACCCCCATGGCCCTCCTCATGATACCAGTCGGGGCGTTCGTGTTCACATCCATGGGTATGCTGATAGGCGTGGCTGTGAAGGACCCTGAATCCGGGGTGGCGCTTGCGAACGCCGTCGGGTTCCCCATGATGTTCCTCTCAGGATCGTTCTTCCCGCTCGACGTGATGCCGGGATTCCTGAAGGCAATCGCCGCAGTCCTCCCGCTCACGTACTTCAACAACGGGCTGAGGGACACCATGGTGAGCGGGAACACGACAGCTGCGATGCTCAACGCGGGGATACTGCTCGCGGTGGGGCTCGTGTTCTTCGCGCTGTCCAGCAAACTCATGTCGTGGAAGGAGAAGTGAACCGCGTCTGCGGGCAGTCTAAGGCCGATAAGCGCATCCGTGCCTTGATAGGGACGCCCCTGCGCATCTTCGATCAGGGGACGGGTCCTTTACGGATGCCAATCGCTGCGGCTGCTCTGTAGAAACCCTTGGAAAAGCGACATTCTGGAAAGGTAGAAACGTCGGCAAGATATGGCCCCTCCAAGGAGTCAGCCATGATCTTTGCCGGATCACTGGCTCCAGGGATGGGATAGCCTCTT